>Ga0209633_10001226_pt1 | contig 27216 bp, 26 predicted proteins | sample Cruoilmetagenom1_FD_187290 | JGI IMG/M metagenome (GOLD analysis project Ga0209633, IMG submission 187290) | Oil polluted marine microbial communities from Coal Oil Point, Santa Barbara, California, USA - Sample 1 (SPAdes) (version 2) | ecosystem: Environmental > Aquatic > Marine > Oil seeps ...
AAAAAAAATCAAAATATACGTAGTTCTACGTATAGTATGGCTTCATATTTATTTGCAATTTTACACCAGCTATTAATCAACATCTCAGTATCAATGCTTTAAAGCTCTGAATTAGCTTATAATTCAGAGCTTTATTTAAAAAACAATTAGGTTATGGAAACAATGAAAAATGAGTCAACAAAAAGAGATAGAATATTTATGATTCTTTTAATCGTAAGTTCAATAATAGTAATATCAGCAAATATTGCTGTTAATTTTTTTAGTTAATTTAGTTAGGTGCTCTTGTTAGTTAGGAGTAAAAAAGCGCAACTCTATCGGAATTGCGCTTTTTAGTTTTTACATCTTTTTAAGCCTTATAATTCTAAAGCTTTCTTTACATTATTATCCATTAATAATTCTTCTGGACTTTCTAAGGCTTCTTTTACTGCTACTAAGAATCCTACAGACTCCTTACCATCAATAATTCTATGATCGTAAGATAAAGCAACATACATCATAGGATGAATTTCTACTTTACCATCTACAGCAATTGGTCGCTGAATAATATTGTGCATTCCTAAGATGCCACTTTGAGGAGGATTAATAATTGGTGTAGATAACATACTACCAAATACGCCTCCATTTGAGATGGTAAATGTACCTCCTGTCATTTCATCAACCGTTATTTTTCCGTCTCTAGCTCTTATTGCTAAACGTTTTACTTCAGATTCAATACCTCTAAATGATAAATTTTCTGCATTTCTAATCACTGGCACCATTAATCCTTTTGGTCCAGAAACCGCAATACTAATATCTACAAAATCATACGACAACATCTGTTTACCATCAATCATTGAATTTACCGCTGGATACATTTTTAATGCTCTAACAACTGCCAAAGAAAAGAAACTCATAAATCCAAGACTTACTCCATGCTTGGCTTTAAAATTTTCTTTGTGTTGTTTACGTAATTCAAAAATTGGTGTCATATTAACCTCATTAAATGTGGTTAACATTGCTGTTGTATTTTTTGCTTCTACTAAACGCTCAGCAACTTTACGACGCAACATAGACATTTTATGGTGTGATGAACCTCTGTTTCCTCCTGTTGGAGTTCCCATAGATGGCACAGCATTTACAGCATCTTCTTGAGTTATTCTGCCATCTTTTCCTGTTCCTGAGACTTGACTTGCATCAATTCCTTTTTCAGCTAATACCTTTTTCGCAGCAGGACTTGCAGTTCCTGTAGCATAAGTTTTAGCTTCTGTTGCAGCTGATTTAGATGCTTCTTTTTTAGGAGCTTCTTCTTTCTTTTCAGCTTTGGCTGGTGCTTCACTACCTTCTGGTTTAGCAGCACTTGTGTCAATTAAACACACAACTGCTCCAACAGCAACAGCATCACCTTCTTCAGCTTTTAGCGTAATTGTTCCACTAGCTTCAGCTGGTAACTCTAAAGTTGCTTTATCACTATCGACCTCAGCTATTGCTTGATCTTTTTCTACATAGTCTCCATCTTGTACTAACCATTCTGCAATTTCTACCTCAGTAATTGATTCGCCTGGCGAAGGCACTTTCATTTCTAAAATCATGTTCGTCTATTTTCAATGATTGTAATCTAGTTTTCTATATTTTTTATTTTATCACCCTTTTCAGGCAAATAATCTTTTTTAACTTTTCCATTTACACTTATGGTATCAAAAAACAGTTTTCCACCAGTAGCTCCAAACATATCCTTGATGTTTTGTAAACTTAAATGCAAATGTGGTTCTGTTGAATTTCCAGAATTCCCACATTTTCCAAGCAAATCTCCTTGTTTAATCATTTGTCCTTCTTCTACAGTAACTGAGCCTTGTTTTAAATGTGCAAACAAAATATACTCTTTTAATTCGGTTTCGAGAACAACTGTATTTCCAGTTAATTGTTTTGGATTCTTTTCTCCCGGAATATTATCGTGAACTCCTTTAATAACCTGAACTACTTTAGCATCACATGGAGCAATAACATCTTTTCCAAACACATAATAATTTTCATTTTTTTTAGCGTCTCCTTTATAGGAGCTACTATCTTTTACCATCATAATGTCGTAAGCGTATTTTTGATTATTATGCGCTACATGATAGTTCTTTGAAACGTCTGTTCCTCCCCAAAACACAAACCATTCTTCTTTAAATGGCAGTATCATTTTGGTAGTATTACGTTCAATTATTTTTGTGTCTGGTAAAATATATGGTTGAGGTCTAAGACCAATTATTTCATCATCACTATTTAATGCAATTCTATATTCCCAAGAATTTTTTTCATGATCTACTTTAAAAATTCTACTGCCTTTAGCATCTCTTAAAAATGAAAACGTATTAATTCCTCCTGCTATTTGGTGAAAGCTTTCCATTTGCATTTTCAACTTTTCTAGTGTTATAGCCTTTTTCATACTCTCAGAAAACAGTTCATAAATAGCATCATATTGACGTTCATTGTAGTGCGTCTTAAAATGCTCTAGAGCTTCATTATAAGCCGTATTTTCTACTTGACCAAAACTGATAAATGATGATATAAAAACTAAGAAAATACTTATACTTTTCATATCTATCTCTGATTATTCTTAGTCTCATCAAAAACGTAATCTATAACTTCTTTATGTCGTTTTTTAGAACGCACAGAACTACCTGCTGCTGGTGCACCATAAGGTCTTCTGCTTGCAGATCTAAACTGCCTAGCTTCATCAAAATGCATTAGTAAATGACTGTAAGCTCCCATATTTCTTGGTTCTTCTTGTGCCCAAACAATATCATCTGCATTTTTATATTTCTTTATGGTTGCTCGCATAGCTTCTGCAGGAAGTGGGAATAATTGTTCTACTCTCACTAAAGCCACATCTTCTCTACCTAGCTTTTCTTGTTCTTCTAATAAATCATAATAGAATTTACCTGTCACAAAAACTAGCGTTTTTACTTTATTAGCTTTTGCATTTTCATCATCAATAAGCATTTGAAAACTTCCATTTGCAAATTCATCTACGGATGATACTACTTTTGGATGACGTAATAAACTTTTTGGCGTAAATACAATTAAAGGCTTTCTAAAATTAGCTTTCATCTGTTTACGTAGTAAATGAAACATATTTGCTGGTGTTGTACAATCTGCAATAAACATATTGTCTTTTGCACACATTTGCAAGTAACGCTCCATACGACCAGAGGAATGTTCTGCACCTTGGCCTTCATAACCATGAGGTAGTAACATTACTAAACCGTTCTGTGTCTTCCATTTATCTTCACCAGAAGATATATATTGGTCAAGCATTATCTGAGCTCCATTACTAAAATCACCAAATTGAGCTTCCCAAATAGTTAACGTATTTGGACTTGCCATAGCGTAACCATAATCAAAACCTACAACGCCATATTCAGATAGTAAAGAATTGAATATATTGAATTCACCTTGATCTTTAGAAATATTTTTATGTAAAATAATTTCTTCCTCGCTATCTTCAACTTTAACCACGGCATGACGATGTGAGAATGTACCACGCTCAACATCTTGTCCGGATATTCTTACATCAAAACCTTCAGCTAAAAGTGAACCATATGCCAAATGTTCGCCCATTGCCCAATCCAATCGATTTTCATCAAACATGGTCTGACGAGATTCAATTAACCTTTGGATTTTACGTATAAATTTTTTATTAGTTGGAAGATTAGAAATAACTTTAGTAATAGCTTTTAGAGTGGCTTTAGACACTGTTGTATCTACAGGCTCTACCATTTTACTTTCTGTAACTCTCGTAAAACCTTTCCACTCTTCTTGCATAAAAGCCGTAATCTCAGTTTTAGCTTCTTTACGAGAATCTTCTAATTTCTCCTCTAATGATTCTTTATATCTTTTTTCTATATGCGTTACATAACCTTCAGTTATTACACCTTCATCAAGTAAGCGTTGTGCATAAATATCTCTTGGATTTTTATGTTTTGCAATGGCTTTGTATAAAAGTGGTTGCGTAAATTTAGGCTCATCACCTTCATTATGTCCATACTTTCTATAACCTAATAAATCAATAAAGACATCGCGTTTAAATTTCATTCTAAAATGAAGTGCAAAAAGTGCAGCATGAACTACAGCTTCAGCATCATCAGAATTAACATGAAGAACAGGAGATAAGGTTACTTTTGCAACATCTGTACAATAGGTACTAGAACGTGCATCTAAATAATTAGTAGTAAAACCAATTTGATTATTAACTACAATATGAATAGTTCCATTAGTTTTATAACCATCTAATTTTGCCATTTGCACAACTTCATAAACTAAGCCTTGTCCTGCAATAGCAGCATCACCATGTACAACTATAGGAAGTACTTGTGAAGCGTCTGTTATTTCTTCTTTATCTTGTTTTGCTCTCGCAATACCTTGCACAACAGCTCCAACAGTTTCTAAGTGAGATGGATTAGGTGCAATATTTAAATTAATTTTTTTGTTATTATAGGTTTCACGATTACTTGTCCAACCTAAATGATATTTTACATCGCCATCAAAAACTTTTTCTTCGTAATCTTTTCCGTCAAACTCACTAAAGATATCCTTAGCAGATTTTCCAAAAATATTAGTCAATGTACTTAAACGACCTCTATGAGCCATTCCCATAACAAATTCCTTAACACCTTCGTCTGCAGCTCTTTCTATAATGGCATCCACAGCAGGAATTAAAGATTCATTTCCTTCTAACGAAAAACGCTTTTGCCCTACATATTTTGTATGAAGGAACGATTCGAAAGAAACAGCTTGGTTTAATTTTTTTAAAATATATTTCTTTTCGTCGGAAGTAAATATCGTATGATTATCGTTTATATTCAACTTATTCTGAATCCACTGAATTTCTTCAGGCTTTCTAATATACATATATTCTACACCAATAGAATCGCAGTAAATACTTTCTAAATGATCTATAATATTTTGAAGTGTTGCCGAATTTAATCCAAGGATTTCACCTGCGGAAAATGTAGTACTTAAATCATTTTGAGTTAAGCCGAAGTTTTCAATTTCTAATGTAGGCGCATATTTTCGTCTAGCTCTTACAGGGTTTGTTTTAGTAAACAGATGTCCTCTGTTTCTGTAACCGTCGATAAGTTTATAAACCTGAAACTCTTTTTGAACATGCTCTGGTATCTGAGTTGATACACCTTCAATAATTTCGCCTTCCATTCCATAGCTTTCAGACCCAAAATCGTAACCTTGAAAAAAGGCACGCCAACTTGGTTCTACAGAATCAGGATTTTTTAAGTATTGGTCGTATAAATCAGCAAAATATGCTGTATGTGCTGCGTTGAGAAAGGAATATTTATCCATTATACTTTTTGAGACATTTACGTTTCAACATAATTTATTCAAAAATACAACTTTTAGTAAAATTAGGTGCAGTTTTATTATATTTATAACAAATTGAAAAGAACTATTAAAACCATGATGAATTTGAATCATTTTCACACTCTTAAAATAACATTTTGCACATTTTTAATCTGCTTTTTCACTTTAAATTCATTCTCCCAAGAGTCATCATCTGACAAGAGTAAATTTTGGAGCAACGTACAATATGGAGGCGGTATTGGATTAAACTTTGGAGATGGTTTTTTTAGCGGAGCACTCGCTCCAAACGCTGTTTACAGATTTAGTCCTTATGTAGCTACAGGAGTTGGTCTCAACTTTTCTTACAGTTCTCAAAAAGATAGGTTTAAATCAACTGTATTAGGAGGAAGTGTTATTGGCTTGTTTAATCCTTACCGAGAATTTCAAATTTCTACAGAGTTTGAACAGCTTCATGTTAGCAGAAAATTCGATAGTAATTTTACCACAACCCTAAGTGAAGAGTATTGGTATCCTGCTCTATTTCTAGGAGCTGGTTATACTACTAGTAATGTAACTATTGGTATCAGATATGATGTACTCTACAATAAAGATAAAAGTATTTATGCGGAAGCTTGGATGCCTTTTGTGAGGTTTAGGTTTTGATATAAACTTTCCTTTTGAAACATTATAAAAAGAAATGGTATAAGTAAATAATTAATCCGTTTCATTGTTAAATTTAATGTTAGATACTGCTGCATTAAGTGTTTTTATTAAAAATCTCTTTCATTTAAGTCAAATCAAGGACTAGAATAAAATCGCAAAATTTTTAAATAGGACAAATCTATCCTTAATATGATAATTATCATGTTTTTTACCTCAAATTCATTTTAAATTTGCCTAAAATTAAATCTAAAACAATGAATAAATCACTAAAATTAATTTTAACTATCACTCTTGCAACCGTATTTAGTTGTGGAGGTAACGACAAAAAGAAAGAAGAATCAGCTTATGGTAAAAAAGCACCTGTAAAGACAGAAAAGAAAGTCGTTGCTTCAGAACGAGTAGAACTTTCTAATAAAGGAGTAGGACCTATTACTTCTATAACCTTAGGAGCAGAAATAGATAAAGACATGGCAGCTCACGGAATGGATGTCTATGGCAAAATGTGTACAGCTTGCCATAAAGTAGATAAGAAATTTATTGGACCAGCACCAACAGGCATTTTAGAAAGAAGAAGTCCAGAATGGGTAATGAACATGATCTTAAACCCAGAAGAAATGACTAAAAAAGACCCATTAGCTAAAGATTTACTCATGGAATTCAATGGAGCACCAATGGCAAATCAAGGACTTTCAGAAGAAGACGCTAGAGCTGTATTAGAATATTTTAGAACCTTAAAATAATATATTATGAAATTAATCAAACATCTGTTTTTAGTTTTTGCAGTTGCAGCTTTTTTCTGCTCTTGTAAAGATGCGAACAAAGACACTACAACCACAACTTCTGAAACACAAACCGAAGCAGGATCTACAGAAAGAACTGGTCAAGCCTTTATTAAGGATGATGGAAGTACAACGGTTTTAAGCATAGCTATTGGCTCTAAAGATCATACCACTTTAGTTGCTGCAGTGCAAGCAGCACAATTAGAAAATGCTTTAGTAAATGCAGGACCACTAATGGTGTTTGCACCAACTAACGAAGCTTTTGCAGCATTACCAGAAGGCACTGTTGAAAATTTATTGAAACCAGAAAACAAAAATGCTCTAGCTAATATCTTAAAATATCATGTCACACCTGGAAATTACTCTAAGGACTTTTTAAAGAAGTTTAAAAAATTAGGACAAGCAAATAACGACTACGTAAAAGTAGAAGTTGTAGATGGAGAGCCAATAATTGGCGGAGCAAAAATACTAGCAAGTGTTAAAGCTGGCAATGGTATTGTACACGTCATAGATAAAGTTCTTCTACCACCTACTGAATAAACTCACACTAATTAAAACTATAGACTAATGAAAAAAATATTAACATCAACACTAGCAATTGTAATGGTTTTTGCCGTATTTACAAGTTGTAATAATTCAAGCAATACCAGTGGAAAATCTGGTGCACTATCTAGTAACGTAGCTGAAAAAGTATATGTTGCTCCTGGAGAGCACGACTCTCATTACGCCTTTATCTCTGGTGGATATAGTGGTAACTTAACCGTTTACGGATTACCTTCTGGTAGAATGTTTAAAGAAATCCCTGTGTTTTCACAGTTTCCAACCTCTGGTTATGGTTATTCTGAAGAGACAAAACCAATGTTAAATACGTCTCACGGTTTTATTCCTTGGGGAGATTCTCATCATCCAGATATTTCACAAACTGCAGGAGAAATTGATGGTCGTTTCATTTTTATAAATGAAAACAACACACCAAGAATTGCAAAAATTGATTTAAAAACATTTGAAACAACTGAAATTATCGAAGTACCAAATAGTGCTGGTAACCACAGTTCTTCATTTGTAACGGAGAACACAGAGTATGTGGTTGCAGGTACACGATTTTCTGTACCAATTCCACAACGCGATATGCCAATTAAGGATTATAAAGGAAACTTTCAAGGTGCGTTATCATTTATTAGTGTAGCACCAGAAACGGGTAATATGGATATAAAATTCCAAGTACTAATGCCAGGTTTTAACTATGATTTGGCACATCCAGGTCGTGGTACCTCTCATGGTTGGTTCTTCTTTTCTACTTATAATACAGAAGAAGCAAGTACGCTAATGGAGGTTAATGCATCTCAAAATGACAAAGATTTTATTGCTGCAGTAAACTGGAAAAAAATTGAAGAATACGTAAATAATGGTGGTGGTAAAATGATGCCAGCTAATTATGCACATAATGTATATGATGAACATACACATACTGCAACTTCTACTATGAAAAAAGAAGTACGTGTCGTTAATCCATCTGAAGTTCCTGGAGCTGTCTATTTGTTACCAACACCAAAATCACCTCATGGTTGTGATGTAGATCCTTCTGGAAAGTATATTGTGGGTAATGGCAAATTATCTGCTAATTTAACAATACACTCATTCACTAAAATGTTAGATGCAATCAAAAATGAGAAATTTGCTGGAGACGCTTATGGTATTCCAATCTTAAATTTTGAAGATGTGTTAGCAGGTGTAGTTGAACAAGCTGGATTAGGACCATTACATACCGAGTTTGATGGTAAAGGAAATGGATATACTACCTTCTTTATTTCGTCTGAAGTTGTAAAGTGGAAACTAGGCACATGGGAAGTTATTGATAGACAACCTACTTTTTACTCTGTAGGTCACTTAACAATTCCTGGCGGAAACTCTGGTAAACCACAAGGTAAATATATGTTTGCGATGAATAAAATCACTAAAGATAGATACTTACCAACTGGTCCAGAAATGGAGCACTCTGCACAATTATATGATATCTCAGGTGAGAAAATGGAATTGCTTTTAGATTTCCCAACACATGGAGAACCTCACTATGCTGCGGCAATGGAAGCTAGTTTAATTAAGGAACGTTCTCAAAAAATCTACGACTTAGAAGATAACAAGCATCCATATGCTGCATTCTCTGATGGAGATACTAAAGTAGTGCGAAAAGGAAATGAAGTTCATATTTATATGACAACGATTAGAAGTCACTTCTCGCCAGATAATATTGAAGGTGTAAAATTAGGAGACAAAGTATATTTCCACGTCACTAACTTGGAACAAGATTTTGATGTGCCTCATGGATTTGCTGTACTAGGACAAAATACATCCGAATTATTGATAATGCCAGGACAAACCAAAACCTCAATTTGGGAACCTACAAAAATTGGTATTTGGCCATTTTATTGTACAGATTTCTGTTCTGCATTACATCAAGAAATGCAAGGCTATATAAGAGTGTCTGCTGCAAATGCCAGCACACCATTAAAATGGTCAATGGGAGAAGATATAGAGTAGTCGATCTATAAAACTTAGAGAAATTTTGTTTTAGTGTTTATTTCTCTAACAAAGGCGAGAGTTGATTTTTTCGCTCTCGCCTTTTCTTTTTAAACACTTAAATTATTGTGATAACAATTAGCTTGAAAAACAATTAAATACCCATAACTTGAAATCATGAAAAAGCAAAATATAATTATGTTGGTAGCAGCATTGCTTCCGCTAGGATTGTTTCTTTTTCCGCTTTGGAAAATTACTCTAGAAGCACCTCAGTATCCTACACCTTTAGGTATGTATATACATATTAATGATTTTTCTGATGTTAATCCACACGACATTAAAAATATTAATTTAATGAATCATTATGTTGGGATGCAGTATATTCCGGATGCGATTCCTGAATTTAAAATTTTTCCAGCTGGTATTCTAATTACGAGCTTTTTAGGCTTACTTATTGGTTGGAAAGGCAATTACAAATGGTTCTTAGGATGGTTTATTTTAATGGTACTTCTAAGTGCTGCTGGTATGTACGATTTCTATTTATGGGAACATGATTATGGTCATAATTTAGATCCAAAAGCCATCATGAAATTTACCAATCCAGATGGTACACAAATGGGCTTTCAGCCACCACTTTTTGGAACTAGAGATATCTTAAATTTTAAAGCCCATTCTTACCCACAATTTGGTGCGTTATTCTTAGGATTAGGAATTGCTGCCGGATTTGTTGCTTATTTTGTAGGTAAGAAGAATAAGAAGATCACATCCTAAATCCTTCCCTAAGGGAAGGACTTAAATATCTTATTAGAAATGAGTTCCCTTTCCTTTGGAAAGGGTTAGAGATAGGATCAAAACACTAAACACTAAAACAATGCAAACACTAAAACACTATTCAACTATTGCATTACTGCTGTTATTTTTAAGTTGTAATATATCACCACAGCCCATAAATTATGGAAGTGATGGTTGTCATTTTTGTAGCATGACCATTGTAGATAAAGTTCATGCAGCAGAAGTTGTTACCAAAAAAGGTAAAGTCTATAAGTTTGACGCAACCGAATGCATGATAAATTTTATGGCAGATTTTGACACTTCTGAAATTGAATTATACTTATCTAACAACTACACAAAACCTGAAGCTTTAATTGACGCTACAAAAGCTACGTTTTTAATCAGTGAGAATATTCCAAGTCCTATGGGAGCATTTCTTTCTGCTTTTAAAAACAAAAAAGATGCTGAAAAGTTTCAAATTGAAAAAGGAGGAGATTTATACACTTGGGAAACCTTACTAGCCAAATTTAAAGACTAGTAATATGAAACAAATATTAGTTTTTCTGATAGCCATTTTAATGGCGCACTCAACTATTGCTCAAACAATCGAAGTTTGTAAAACCTGCCCAATTTCAACTTTAAAAGATGGAATTGCACAAGCCAAAGATTTTGACACCATTATTGTTAAAAAAGGCACTTATAAAGAACATGATATCATTGTCTATAAACCTTTAACCATTATTGGCAAAAATTATCCTGTTATTGATGGCGAATTAAAAAGTGAAATCATTACAATTATTTCTGATAACGTTACGGTAGATGGTTTATTCATTATAAACGTTGGTACTAGTTATACCGAAGATTATGCGGCTATTAGAGTCCGAAAAAGTAAAAACTTCGTTATTCAGAATTTAGTTTTAGAAAAATTATTCTTCGGCATTTATATCGAAAAATCAAGAGATGGTAAAGTGTTTCACAATAAAATTATTGGTGACGCTGTAGAGGAATACAATTCAGGCAATGGTATTCAATTATGGTACAGTAAAAATGTGGAAATTGAGCATAATTTTGTTCAGCATGTTCGCGATGGTATTTATTTAGAGTTTTCAGACTTTTGCACTATTAAAAATAATGTGAGTGCACTAAATGTGCGTTATGGATTGCACTTTATGTTCTCTAATGATGATATTTACGAGGATAATACCTTTGAGAATAATGGAGCTGGAGTTGCTGTAATGTTTTCAAAACGTATTAAAATGTACAACAACATTTTTAAGGAAAATTGGGGAACGGCTTCTTATGGAATGTTACTAAAAGAAATTAACGATGCCGAAATTGTAGGCAATACGTTTGAAGATAACACCATTGGTATTAACATTGAAGGCTCTAACCGTATTAATTACAAGCACAATAACTTTAAGAACAACGGTTGGGCAATTAAAGTAAAAGGTGCGTGCTACACCAATACATTTACTGAAAACAACTTTCTATATAACTCTTTTGACATTGCTTACAATAGTAAAGTAAACGACAATGTATTTGACAAAAATTATTGGAGCAGTTACACAGGTTACGACCTTGATAAAAACGGCATTGGAGATGTACCTTACAGACCTGTAAAACTGTTTTCTTACATTGTAAATCGCACACCAGAAACCATCATTCTATTGCGTAGTATGTTTATAGATATTATTGATTTTTCTGAAAAAGTATCACCCGTATTTACACCAGATGATTTATTGGATAACAACCCACAAATAAAAAAAATAACATGGTAATTATAGAAAATTTACATAAAAAATTCGGAAAGAATCAAGTGTTAAGTGGTGTAAATTTAACCATTAGCGAAGGCGGAATTTTTGCCATACTAGGACCAAATGGTTCTGGTAAAACCACCTTGATAAAATCGGTTTTAGGAATGGTTATTCCTAATAAAGGTAATATTACGGTTTTGAGCGAAAACATAAAAAAGAATTCAGATTACAGACATAAAATTGATTATTTACCACAAATCGCCAACTTTCCAAGTAATTTAAAAGTGAAGGAATTAATTAAAATGATTAAGGATTTAAGAAAACCTACCAATGAAGATGAACGGTTAATAGAGCAATTTAAACTTCAGTCTTTTTTAGATAAAAAATTAGGACAACTCTCTGGTGGAACAAAACAAAAAGTAAACCTCGTTTTAACCTTTATGTTTGATAGCCCTTTAATAATACTTGATGAACCAACAACAGGTCTAGATCCAATTTCGCTCATTAGATTAAAAGATTTAATTAAAGCCGAAAAAGCCAAAGGAAAAACCATACTTATTACCTCTCATATTATGAGTTTTGTGGAAGAGATTTCAGATGAAATTGTATTTATCCTAGAAGGTAAAATATACTTTAAAGGCAGTATTCAAAAATTAAAAACCAAGACCAATCAACCCGATTTTGAACATGCGATTGCGTCTATATTAACCAATAACCATGCTTAAAATATTAAAATATAGTTTTTACGATCTTATGCGTAGTCGTTGGAGTTACGTGTATTTCGCTTTTTATTTATTGTTAGGTGTTGTATTGTTGTTTTTAAACAATGATCTATCAAAAGCAGTCATCACTTTAATGAATGTGATTATCGTTTTAGTGCCATTAATAGGTACTATTTTTGGCGTGATGTATTATTATAATTCCAAAGAATTTACAGAGCTATTATTAGCCCAACCTTTAAAACGTTCATCCATATTTTTAGGTCAGTATTTAGGAGTTGCTTTATCACTTTCTATGAGTTTAATATTAGGATTAGGAATTCCGTTTGTGTTTTATGGCTTATTTGAAAGTAGTGCCATTTGGGATTTTTCATTATTACTAATTACAGGCACATTTTTAACCCTAATATTTACAGCTTTAGCATTTAACATAGCCTTATCTAACGAAAACAAAATTAAAGGTTTTGGCTATGCTATTTTATTATGGTTATTTCTAGCAGTAATTTATGATGGTCTGTTTTTAATGACCTTAATTCTATTTGAAGATTATCCACTAGATAAAGTATCACTAATAGGTACTATGCTAAATCCAATAGATTTATCAAGAACACTTATCCTATTAAAACTAGATATTTCAGCACTTTTAGGTTATACAGGTGCAGTTTTTAAACAATTTTTCGGTACCAGTTTTGGACTCATCGTATCTTTTGTGATGCTAACCGTTTGGGTTGTTTTACCCGTTTTAAGAATTATATTTAAATCGAAGAAAAAAGATTTCTAAGTCAATAATTGATGTTAAAACATTATAAATATGAAAACAAAACTTGCAATAACAATATTGCTTTTAGTCATTGCTTTTAGTTGTAAGAACAACGCTTCAAAACCTGAAACACAAACTGCAGTTCAACTTGAAGGTTTGACTTTAAACAACAACCAAAAATGGATTGCCAATGAGGAAACTCATATTGGGATGAAACGAATTGATTCTATTTTAAAAAACAATACATCTTCAAACGGAAAAATTTTAGGAGAAGCACTTTCAAAACAAACTAGTTATATTATAAAAAGCTGTGATATGACAGGTGAAGCACACGACCAACTTCATATTGTACTTGTACCAATTTTAGAAAAAATTATAGATATAAAAGATGTCGAAAATCCTTCAGAATTAAATAAAAAAGTGACAACTTTGAAAAACTTAACAGCAACCTATTTTGAATATTTTAAAAATTAAGTTTAGCTGACAAATGTCATATTTATAAAGGTAAAATAGTCCGAATTTAGCACTATGATATTAAAGGTTATTTATAAAGCCACAGCATTGTTTTTAACATTCGTTTTATTAGCGAATAATATTAACAACGTGGTTATTGTAACCAATTTTGTGGTTAACCAAGATTTTATTGCTAAAACGCTTTGTATTCAAAAAGAAGAACAGAAAGGCTGTAACGGTAAGTGCCAATTAAAAAAGGAATTAGTACAAAACAATACGAACTCTAATTCTGATGCACCATTACCTTCAGAAAATAGAACACGTTTAGATGTTTTTGTTATTAATGTAATTGTAAATCACACAACTAAAGATTCTTATCAGTTTTCAACATTACAAAACACTATCGCTTATAGATTAAAGCAACCAACTTCTGGGTTTTATTCTATTGATACTCCTCCTCCAAATTTAAGTTAGTTTTTATGCGATGTTTATAAAGCAAACTTCCTTTTTTTGAAACTAAAATTAGTTTCAAACAGGATTATTACATCAAAAAATAACTTAAATATTATAAAAATGAAATGCCTCTTTGCGAATTTCAAATCAACGGATTTTGCCATAAAGACATTCCACCTGACCAATAATAACAAATAAACAGAAACAGATGAAACTTAAATATATATTACCAATCGCATTTATTGCACTCTTTTTTTCATGTTCTACAGATGATGATAACACACCAACAGTAGTTAACGAAATTGAAGGATTAGAACTTATAAAAACCATTGTTAATGGTGACCAAACCATAGAACTATATAATAAAAAAGGAATGTTTGAAACAGGCTATAATATGATAAGCCTAAGATTAAAAGACAACACTACCAACTCATATATTGAAGATGCAACCCTTTCTTGGATGCCAATGATGCAAATGCCAATGATGCAACATTCTTCTCCAAGATCTGCCATTACAAAAGCTTTAGGTAAAGACACCGTTTATGAAGGTTTTATTATTTACCAAATGACAGGCGACGGAGGATCTGGTTGGTCACTAACCTTAAACTATAACGTTGGTGGTATGGATTATTCTGTAACAGAAACCATTTCTGTTATGCAATATGAAAATCAGAATACTGCAACTTTTATGGCAAACGATGATACCAGATATATTTTAGCTTTAATTGAGCCTAAAGATCCAAGTATTGCTGTTAATAGCATGAAAGTTGGGTTGTTTAAAATGCAAAACATGATGACGTTTCCTGTAGTAGAAGATTATACTATTGCTTTAGACCCACGTATGCCAGGCATGGGAAATCACAGCTCGCCAAACAACACAGATCTTACATTTAATAACGCAGATAATTTCTACTATGGCAATTTATCCTTAACCATGACAGGTTATTGGAAACTAAATCTTAAGTTAATGAATGCAAACGACGACGTGTTAAAAGGAGAAGACGTTACGGATGAGAATGAAGCTAGTAGCTTGTACTTAGAACTTGAGTTTTAAAAACTCTTTTCCAATTTATTAGACTGTCATATCGAGCGCAGTCGAGATATCTTTATTTCTCGACTGCGTTTGAAAAGGCAGTTACATCAATTCATTTTAAACACTAAAACCTTTAGCTATGAAAACGCTAATAACAGTCGTTCTATGTCTGTTGATATCTTCATTTTCATTTTCGCAAGAAAAAGAGAAGGAAACAAAAAAAGACACTACAAAATTAGAAGAAGTCCTAGTCCTTTCAAGACGGAAATTAAGCAATCATAGACAAGAAAAAACATTGTCTAGCATTGATAACTATCTTGAAAAATCTAATAAAGTAACCATGATAAAACGTGGTAATTATGCTTGGGAACCTACAATTAACAACATGGTAAGTGAGCGTTTGGTGGTTACCATAGATGGTATGCAAATTTTTGGTGCCTGTACCGATAAAATGGATCCCATAACCTCATATGTTGATGTGTCTAATCTCGAAAAAGTAACCATTGGTTCTGGACAAGAAGGCACAGAAAATGGGCATTGTGTTGGTGGCGGAATTGACCTAAAATTACCAAGTTCAAAATTTAATAGTTCTGGTTTTAAATCTGGAATAGATTTAGGTTATGAAACCAACGGAAACTATAAAGCTACAGGATTAGATTTAGAATATACTGGAAACAAATTCTTTATTAGTGCAGATGGTATTTATAGAAAATCAGACAATTATGATGCAGGCAACAACCAAGAAATTTTATACTCTCAATTTGAAAAGTATAATATTTCACTGCAATCTGGTTACAAGCTTTCTGAAACCCAAAGTATTGATGCAAACGTTATTTATGATAGAGCTACAGATGTTGGTTATCCTGCGTTGCCAATGGATGTGTCTTTAGCAGAAGCTTTAATTACTGCGTTAACACATTACTACAAGCCTAAAAATAAAGCACTAAAATCCTTAGAAACCAAATTGTATTTTAATACCATTACACATATTATGGACGACACCAAACGGCCAATCGTTCCTATAAGAATGGATATGCCAGGTTGGAGCGATACTTTTGGGTTTTATAGTAAAGCAGACGTGTTAAAAAACAAGCATCACTTCACTTTTAATTTCAACGGATTTCACAATAAATCCTTGGCAGAAATGACCATGTTTTCTAACAATCCTAACGAACCAGATATGTTTATGTACACTTGGCCAGACATTAGAACTCTATATTCTGGTGTTTTTATAAAAGATAATTTTCATTTTAATGAACATGAAACACTCGCCTCTTCCGTTAGATTGGGCTATCATAATAACAAAATAGCAAAGGAAGTTGGTGTACAAAGTCTTAAGATTTTCCATGATAAAGTAGATGATCAAAAAAATAGATTTTTAGTAAGTTTGGCATCAACTTATCAACTTAAAAAAGAGAATTATAATCTCTCTTTTGGCTTAGGTTATGGTGAACGTGCACCTTCTGTTAGTGAAGGTTATGGTTTTTTCTTATTCAACAGCTTTGATAATTATGATTATATAGGAAATCCAAATTTAAAAGACGAAAAAGCCTTAGAAGCGAACTTTAGCTTTAAACAAAAATTTAATGATTTTGAAATAGGTGTACAATCTTCTTACTTCTATATTATGGATTATATTATTGGTGATATTGCTACGCCAAACGTCAGTTCTATGACTATTGGAGCTAATGGAGTAAGAGTTTATACTGCTTTAGACAATGCATCTATTTTTGATGTGTATTTAAATAGTAGTTATAAAATCTCAAAACAATTTGCTGTTAATGGAACTGTTGGCTACAATTATGGGAAAGGTAATAATGGTGAAAATTTACCACTCATAAAACCATTTTCTTATTTTGCTGAATTCAATTATAATACATCTAAATTTAATGCAGCTTTGCAATTAGATGGTAACGGTAATCAAAGCAATTTTAGTAGTATTTATGGCGAAAATGAAACGGCTTCTTATTCGATTTTAAATCTTAATTTCGGAAATGTGTTTCACAATAAACTGGGAAAAACAGTTTTAAAATATGGTGTTGAAAACATTTTAGATGCTAACTATTCTACGTATGCAGATTGGAATAATTTTCCCAGGCAAGGACGTAATTTTTATGTGAATTTGTCTTTTATATTTCCATAGGTTTAACAAAAAAATACAGTTTATATGATATAGAAAAATAGAAATTAATTAGGGTTTGATTGTCCGTAAAATATCATAAATCCATAAATTGTTACCATATTATGGTATTTTATTTCATTACGAAAAACAAATATTTGTTTTTATTCTACGAAAATCAGCGAAATCAGCGGGACAATTCTCTAATACGCTACTATTTATTTCTCGCAGATTACGCAGATATTCGCAGATTTTTATACTAGTATGACAAAAAACGGATTTACAAATTAGGGATTGTTATTAATCAAATTGTTGTTCTAATTTTATAGCTTCAGGAAACAATATATTGTTTTCTAGATGTATGTGTAAATGCAAATCTTGTTCAAATTCCTCTAACATGGCAAATGTTACTTTGTAAGTATTGCAAGCATCTGCAGGTGGATTGTAATTATCTGTTAACTCTGCGATATCTCTAAAACGTTAACCTTCATTGTCATGTTCTTTCATCATCATGTCAATAGGGTTTTCTACCGTACCTAATTGAGGTGATTGAATAGCTCCGTTTTTTAGTTTTGCCTTAACCATTCTTTTAACAAAAGGGAAGAGGATGAGTTCTTCTTTCTTCATGTGCGATACTAATTCACCAGCAGAAGCTATAAATAATTCGTTGATTTTAAATAATTCTGGATGACGTTCTCCATGCACACTACATAATTTATCTAAAAACTGACGCAATACAGGAATTTTTTCTTCAACATATCTATGATGTTTCTTTTCAATATACTCAGCTAACAAATTTAATGGCCATGATTTATAATCAATGCTTTCTCCTGTTTTAAAATTTAAAACTTGATTGATTTCTTCCATTACAGCATTAGCATCAATTCCTTTTTTATCACAAGCGTCTTCTAGAGTTCTATTGCCATTGCAGCAAAAATCAATCTTGTATTTTGAAAAAACAGCAGCTGTTCTAAAGTCGTCTGCAACAAATTGCCCTATTTCTTTTTGGGTGTTTTTTTGAAGTGTGTCCATAATTATTTTATTTCAGATAATTCTATCCTATTTAGATTCAAATTTTTTTGAGTGAAACTCAATTTTCAAACTGAAAGTTGTAAGTTGAACTCATCCCAATTTTAGATTGGGATCTTAAAGTTATTCATATTAGATTTTTAAAAATGATACTCCAGCTTTAATATCTATAGCCAATTGTTCTAAGCTTGTATTTTCAAGCATATCCTTTAGTTCAGTTCTAACAATTTTGAATTTATCGTGTACAGGACAAGGATGATTTTCATTGCAAGTATGCAAACCTAAACCACAGCCACTATATATTTTATCGCCATCAATGGCATAAACGATTTGCGCTAGTTTTGTAGTTACAATTTTGTCTTTACCAATCTCAAAACCACCATAAGCTCCCCTTACAGATTTTATAATATTATTTTTAACTAAAGCTTGTAGAATTTTTGCTGTAAAAGCCTGAGGAGAATCAATTTCTTCAGAAATTTCCTTTGGACTTACACGTCTATTTTCAGATGAATTTATAGCGATAAAAATCGTAGCTTTAATACCGTATTCACAAGCTTTAGAAAACATAGATTCTTTAATTTTTAGATTACAAAGATAAAGTAATTTTTTAATTGAGATGATTTTATCCGAAATAAGTAATTTAAGAATACCTAGCCTTATACCAAACCTTCTGCCACTCACGTTGAAGTATTAAAAACATAACCTCTTCAGAAAGTCGTAAAGCATCACTTCCATCTAAACTTTTAATTTTAGGTTCAGAAACATCAACGATGTAAAGCAAATTAAGATAGTCTGAAAATTTGTTTTGTATCAATTGAAAAACCATTTCATGAAGCACCAACTTTAAACTGGTTGGTAAGGTTTCTTCGTCAAACTCTAAATCTATATTTGCATACAATAAATCCTTATTGAGTTGAATAATCAGTTTCTTATACAGATCTAACTCTTCTGCTTCAATAATTAATGCTTCAAAATTTGATGGTAAATTCATTAAACTCGTCTATTCATCAATTGCTCTCCAAATAATCTAAGCACTTGTTTTTTGTCTTCAGAAATGTTCAACGTTTTTAAGACTTCAAAGGATTTGTTGGTATAATCTTTTACAGCTTCTTGTGTGGCTTTTGCTGCGCCAGAATTCGTAAATAATTGCTTTACGGTTTCGACCTTTATATCGTTTGAAAGCTCGGAATTATCAATAGATGTCTTCAAACTCAACATATCTTCAGAAGACCCTAATTCCATTGTTTTAAGATATAAATACGTCTTTTTATTCTCTAATATATCACCACCAACTTGTTTTCCAAAGGTTTCAGGATTTCCAAAAGCATCTAAATAATCATCTTGCAATTGAAATGCAATACCTAAGTAACGTCCAAAATTATATATCGCATCTTGATCTTCCTTAGACGCATTTGCTACAATAGCTCCCATCTTCATAGCAGCACCAACTAAAACAGCCGTTTTATACTCTATCATTTTGAGATATTCTGGAATTGTGACATCATCACGAGTTTCAAAATCAACATCGTACTGTTGCCCTTCACAAACTTCTAAAGCGGTTTTACTAAATAGTTTTGCTAATGCCTGAAATATTTCAGGTTCATAATTCTCAAACAACTGATAAGCCATTATTAACATAGCATCACCAGATAGAATTCCAGTGTTTAAATTCCATTTTTCGTGCACAGTTTCTTTTCCTCTTCTCAATGGAGCATCGTCCATAATATCATCGTGCACTAAAGAAAAATTGTGAAACACTTCAACAGAAAGTGCCGCACTCATGGCTTTTTCTGCGGTTACTCCAAAGATTTCAGCTGTCATTAATGTGAGGACTGGTCTCAACCGTTTTCCCCCGAGTTTAAGAATATAGTTAATAGGTTCATAAAGGCTCTTAGGCTCTTTATCAACTGAAAAATGCTCTAGATATGAAATGAAGGATTTTTGGTAAGCTTCGATATTTTGCATAACACAAAAATAATTGAATTGTTTTAAAAACCTGACAGGTCTAATTACCAATGTTAAAAATTTATTAAAACTTTGGAAACTTTTTTTGTTTTTAAAGTTTCCGCATGTATATTTGTGCACATATTATGAGAGAAAAAATTATTCTAAAGTCAACCGAACTCTTCTTAAATCTTGGATTTAAGAGTGTTACAATGGACGATATTGCTAGTGAAATGGGTATTTCAAAGAAAACCATTTATGTACATTTCCCTAATAAAACAAAGTTAGTAGAGGTAACTACGATGCATTTATTTGAGTTGATTTCGCATGGTATTGATTGTATTTGCGAGCTTAATAAAAGTCCTATTGAAGAGCTTTATGATATTAAGCGTTTTGTTATGGATCATCTAAAGGATGAGAAATCATCACCACAATATCAACTAAAAAAATATTACCCAAAAATATATGCCACGCTTAAACAAAAGCAGTTTGAGGTAATGCATGAGTGCGTTAATGAAAACTTAAGTCGCGGTATTAATCAAGGTATATATAGAGAAACTATAAATATTGAGTTTATAACACGTATTTACTTTAACTCTATGCTCGCTATAAAAGACGCGGACTTATTCCCTTTAAAAATATTTTCAATGAATATGCTATTAGAAAATTATTTAGAATATCATTTAAGAGGTATTTGTACTGAAAATGGTGTTAAAATATTAAATCAATTTATAACAAAAAATCAATCATAAAAATAGAATGAAAAAACTATCAATTTTCATTTTTCTAATGTGTTTTAGTTTTGGCTTTGCCCAAGATACACCAACAAGTTTCACTCTACAAGAAGCTATTGACTATGCATTAGAAAATAATAGACAAGCAAAAAATGCGACACGTGATATTGATGCTGCAAAACAGCAAAAATGGGAAACTACAGCCAGTGGTTTACCTCAGATTAGTGCTGGTGTAGATTATCAGAATTGGTTAAAACAAGGCGTAAATTTATTACCTGCCGCAATATTATCACCTGAGGACAGAGCAGATTTAGGACTTGATATAGGTGATCAATTCCCTGCCGTTTTTGGGACAAAACAAACGGTGAATGCTACGGCTACCTTAAATCAGAAACTATTTGATGGCTCATATTTAGTTGGTTTACAATCTGCAAAAGTATTTTTAGAGATTTCGAAAAACGCAAAAGAAAAAACGGATTTAGAAGTCCGTAAAGCAGTAATTAACGCTTATGGAAATATATTATTAGCAGAAGAAAGTATTAATATTCTAAACAGAAACATTGAAGTCCTTGAGAAAAATCTTGATGAAACAACTAAAATTTATGAAAATGGTTTAGAAGAAGAAGAAAGCGTAGAACAATTACAAATCACGCTATCAGGAGTTAAAAGTCAGTTGAACAATACGGAAAGATTAAAAAAATTAGCCTATCAAATGTTTAATATTACTTTAGGTTTAGATGTGAGTTCTAATTCAGAATTAACCGAAACATTAGAAGGTTTAGCAAATATAAATTCACCTTTAGGTCTAATAGACGGTGATGAGAATGTGCAGAACACTATAGATTATCAAATTGCTGAAAACGATAAAACGGCTAAAGAATTATTATTAAAATTAGAAAAAAGCAAAGCACTTCCTACATTAAATGCATTTGTAAATGGAGGTTACTCTGGAAACAGCAATAAATTTACATTTACAAATAGTAATCAAGAGTGGTTTGGGTCATCCATGTTTGGTGTTAGTTTAGACATTCCCATATTTAGTTCAGGAATGCGAAATGCATCTACGCAACGTGCAAAAATAAATCTTGAAAAAGCTCAAGAAGATTTAACTGAAACAGAACAAAAATTAAAACTGCAAATAGCTTCAGCTAAAAGTGATTACCAATTTGCTATTGAAGATTATGGAAACAAAAAAGACAACTTAAATCTTGCTGAACGAATCGAACAAAAAAATCAAACCAAATTCTTTGAAGGTATTGCTTCTAGTTTTGAACTAAGGCAAGCACAAACACAATTGTACTCAACCCAACAAGAATTTTTACAATCTATGCTAGATGTAATTAACGCAAAAGCAGAATTAGAAACTATCACCAACAACATATCAGAAAACTAATCAATCAAAAAAACATGAAAATCATGAAATATATATTCTCAGTATTATTAATTGGCATACTTATCATATCCTGTAGTGGTGATAAAAAGCAATCTGTTGAATCTGTTATCGCAACCGATAACTTAGAAGGCATTAGACTAAAACGTGGTGAAATAGTTGCCAAACAACAAGAAATTTCTGCACAACTAAAACAATTAGACGAAAGAATTGCAGTATTAGATACAACCAAAAAAGTACCTCTAATTACAACTTTTACGGCTAAGTTGGATGTATTTAATCACTACTTAGAACTTCAAGGAAATGTAAGTACAAAAAACAATCTGGTTGTTTTTCCGGAATATTCAGGCATTTTAACTCGTGTATATGTAAAAGAAGGTCAGAAGGTAAAAAAAGGGCAAACTTTAGCAAAAATTGATGATGGTGGTATGAGCCAACAATTAGCACAAGCACAAATTCAAGCAAATTTAGCTAAAACTACTTTTGAGCGCCAAGAACGCCTTTGGAATCAAAAAATAGGAAGTGAGATTCAATTCTTACAAGCTAAATCTACTTATGAAGCACAAGAACAAGCCGTAAATCAAATCAAACAACAAATAGGAAAAACTATAGTAAGAGCACCTTTCACAGGTACTATTGATGATGTTATTACAGAACAAGGAAGCGTTGTAGGTGCAGGACAATCACAATTAATACGTATTGTTAATTTAGATGATATGTACATTGAAACTAATGTACCTGAGCGTTATATTTCTAACGTAACTAAAAACAAAGATGTTCAAGTTGAGTTTCCTGTTTTGGGAAAAACAATGACTGCAAAAGTACGTCAAGCAGGAAACTTTATCAATCCTGCAAATAGAACTTTTAAAGTAGAAATTGCAGTACCAAATAAAGACAAAAGCATCAAACCAAACCTTACTGCAAAACTTAGAATTAATGATTACACTAACGAAAAAGCACTTTTAATACCACAGAGTGTTATTTCAGAAAATGCAGATGGAGAACAATACGTATACATCGTAACTAATAAAAATGCTGAAAATATTGGAACTGCAAAACGTTTAATTATTGAAACTGGAAAAACGCAAGGTGATATGATTGAAGTATTAAAAAACCTTGAAAAAGGTGTTGAAATCATTAAAGAAGGAGCACGAAGCGTAGAAGACGGACAATCGGTTGAAGTGATTAACTATAAAGAAGAAGGTAATGACAACTAAGAAAAAGAAGAATATAGATAAAGAGTTTAAGCTCTCGTCGTGGGCAATTAATAACAAAACCACGATGTACGTACTTATTGCTGTCTTTTTCTATCTAGGTGTTTCTGCATTTTTTAATATGCCTAGAGAGAATTTTCCCGAAGTAAACGAAACAAAAATTTATGTAAGCACCGTTTATCCAGGAAATACCGCTGAAGATATTGAAAAATTGATAATAGATCCTTTAGAGGATCTGCTTAAAACCGTAAGTAATGTCGTAGAAATCACATCTACTTCGCAAGAAGATTATGGTATGTTGGTTATTGAGTTTGATGAGAATATTACAGTTGAACAAGCCAAGCAAAAGGTAAAAGACGAGATTGATACAGAGACTTCTAGTGAAGATTGGCCAAGTTTTAATGGAGCTAAAGTAGAACCAGATGTTTTTGAATTGAGTCTTTCTGAAGAAATGCCAATTTTAAATATTAATATTTCTGGCGATTATACTATTGAAAAGCTAAAAGATTATGCCGAATATCTTCAAGATGAAATTGAAGATTTACAAGAAATTAAAAAAGCAGATATACGTGGTGCTCAAGAAAAAGAAGTTGAAGTCGCAGTAGATATATATAAAATGATGGCTGCAAAAGTCAACTTTTCAGATATTATTGGAGCTATAGGTAATGGTAATGTAACTCAATCTGCCGGAAACTTAAAAGCCAGTGGTCAACGTCGTACCATTAGAATTATTGGCGAAATAGAAAGTCCTTCTGAACTAGAAAACTTTGTAGTTAAATCTGAAAAAGGAAACGCTATTTACCTAAAAGACGTCGCAACGGTGTCTTTTACAGAAGAAGACAAAACAACCTTTGCTAGAAAATCTGGAGATCCAGTAGTAATGCTCGATGTTAAGAAACGTGCAGGAAAAAACATGGTTGCTGCTGCTGAGCAAATTCATACGATTGTTAACAATGCCAAAGCCAATGTATTTCCGCAAAATTTGGACGTATCCATTACTAACGATCAATCTTCTGTAACAATTGGTCAGGTAGATGATTTAGTAAATAATATCATTTTTGGAGTTATATTAGTCGTTACCGTTTTAATGTTCTTTTTAGGATTTAAAAATGCCTTATTCGTTGGGTTCGCAATACCAATGTCTATGTTTATGTCACTAATGATATTAAGTCTAATTGGTTATAGTTTAAATACTATGGTGCTTTTTGGTTTAATTATGGGTCTTGGAATGCTCGTAGATAATGGAATTGTGGTGGTCGAAAATGTCTATAGATTAATGGAAGAAGAAGGGATGAGTAGAATTGAAGCCGCCAAAAAAGGAATTGGAGAAATTGCATTTCCTATTATTATTTCAACCTTAACAACTGTGGCTGCCTTTGTTCCTTTAGGACTTTGGCCTGGTATTATGGGAGAATTCATGAAGATTTTACCAATAACGTTATCTATTGTACTTGGTTCTTCTCTATTTGTTGCCATACTCTTTAATTCCGTTTTAGTCTCTAGATCCATGACTATTGAAGACAAGGAAATGCCATTAAAGCAAATCATAAAGACCACAATTATTATTACTGTTATAGGCTTACTTATTTTAATGTTTGGTGGTACTTACAGAGGCTTAGGAACCATTATGATATTTACTGCAATAATGCTTTGGGCTTATCGCTTTTTCATTAGGAAATGGGCCAACAAATTTCAAAATAAAACTTTAGTAAAACTAGAGAACTGGTACGAACGTCAATTACGTTGGGCTCTATCTGGCTGGAAACCTGTTTTATTAAGTATTGGAACTGTTATGCTTTTATTCCTTGCTGTAGGTGTTTTTATAGCCTCATTAGCAACACAACGTACCAAAGTAGAATTTTTCCCAGATAATAAGCCAAATCAGATAATTGTTTATATAGAATATCCCGAAGGGACAGCAATAGAAAAAACAAATGCCATTACCGAGCAAATTGAAAAACGTGTTTATGATGTAGTCAATCAAAGTGAATATATAGATAACGGTAGAAATTTCTTGGTAGAAAGTGCTGTATCACAAGTTGGTGAAGGCGCTGGAAATCCACAAACAGACATGGGTTCTGGCGCAGAAATGCCTCATAAAGCAAAGATTACGGCATCTATGCGAGAATACAAATACCGTCGTGGAGAAGACAGTGAACTTCTACGTCAAAAAGTACAAGCCGCATTAGTTGGCATATATCCTGGCGTTCTAATTTCTGTAGAAAAAAATGTAGATGGTCCACCAGCTGGTTCACCTATAAACATTGAAATTGAAGGTGATGATTATAATCAACTCATTGCAACCGCAGAGAAAATGCGTGAATTTATTAATTCTAAAAATGTTGCTGGTATTGACGAACTTAAAATAGATGTCAATAAAGATAAGCCAACAATGTTAGTTCAAATTGATAGAGAAAAAGCTGGTGAATTAGGTGTTAGCGCAAAACAAATTGGCACCCAATTACGAAACTCGATTTTTGGAGCAAAAGCTGGAATTTATAAAGAAGATGGCGACGATTTTGATATCTATGTAAGATTTAATGAAGAAAACAGATACAACACAAGTGCTTTATTTAATCAAAATATTACGTTTAGAGATAACACAGGTCAGATTAAGGAAATTCCATTATCTGCAGTTGCAAAACATAAAAACAATTCTGGGTTTAGTGCTATAAAACATAAAGACACTAAACGTGTGGTTATAGTTTATTCTGCGTTAGCACCTGGTTATACAGATGCTGGAGCGATTGTGACTCAAATTCAGAATGAAATGAAAAGCTATGAATACTTACCTGAAGGCATTAAAATAGATTACACAGGTCAAATTGAAGAACAAAACAAACAAATGACTTTCCTTATGGGCGCATTTTTTACAGGTCTTGGATTAATTTTCTTCATACTTATATTTCAGTTTAACTCTATTTCTAAACCAGCCATTATTATGCTCGCCATCTTTTTGAGTTTCATTGGAGTGTTTGGAGGTATTGTTATTTCTGGTAGCGCCTTTGTAATTATGATGACTATGGTTGGTATTATTTCTCTTGCCGGAATTGTTGTAAACAATGGCGTAGTACTCTTAGATTATACACAACTTTTAATAGATAGAAAGAAAAATGAACTCGATTTAGATGAAAGTCAATTCTTAGTAAAAGAAGATTTATTTGAAAGTATTGTAAAAGCAGGAAAAGCACGTTTAAGACCCGTATTATTAACAGCAATTACAACGATCTTAGGATTGATTCCTTTGGCTATTGGTTTAAATATCAACTTCTTTACATTATTTGCAGATTTTGATCCTAACATTTATATGGGTGGAGATAATGTTATTTTTTGGGGACCTTTAGCTTGGACAGTGATTTATGGATTAATCATTGCTACATTCTTAACACTGATTGTCGTTCCAATTCTATTTTTCTTATCAGTGAAATTGAAAATGTGGATTAAAGGAATTAAAACTACTGAAAAAGTAGTTGTATCTGAACCATTTAATATGGATAAAAGAATTGAGGGTCAGGTTTAATTTTATTTGCATAATCATAAATGCATATTAAAAATCATATAGAAAATT
>Ga0209633_10001228_pt1 | contig 27174 bp, 29 predicted proteins | sample Cruoilmetagenom1_FD_187290 | JGI IMG/M metagenome (GOLD analysis project Ga0209633, IMG submission 187290) | Oil polluted marine microbial communities from Coal Oil Point, Santa Barbara, California, USA - Sample 1 (SPAdes) (version 2) | ecosystem: Environmental > Aquatic > Marine > Oil seeps ...
CCCAGTCGGATGCCGATCCTCGTCGTCGCGCCGGTGGATGACAAAATTCTGCCTGCCGTCGCGTTCCGACTGAATGATCTCGGTCACCAGAACACCCAGGCCGCGCGCGATTTTGTAGATGGTTTCGAAGCCGCCGGAGTTCTTGCCGTTCTCGATCTTGCTGATAGTGGCGATGGAAACGCCGCTCCTCTCGGCAAGGCCCTTCAACGTCATGCGCGATTCTATGCGAAAACGACGAATGTTCGCACCGACGGGCGGCGCGTCGTGCCGGCTATCTTCAGGGATTTGTTTTCGCGAGGTTCTTGGCATCGGGCCTCCGGCAGACGATCGATCCGACGGCGCAAACATCGGGCCAAACCGGTTCCATACAGTCAACTGCAAATCATCGCCCTGAACTAGGGTCTCAATTTGGCATCTCTATGGTTATCTTGATGCTGGAATACCACTCCGCCACATTTTCAATATCGTCGTCGTTGAGCATTTTTGCGATTATGTTCATCTGCTCGTGGCGACGCTTACCCAGGCGATAGGCTTCGAGTTGGGCGACAATATACTCTTTCTGTTGGCCGCTTAGGTTTGCGGCCATGGGCACGACGGCTCTGCCATCCAATCCATGACACACTTGGCATGCTGCCTCGGCCTTCGCTTTTCCGGCCATCAAATCCCCGGCGAAAGCCTGATTGCCGGGCATTCCCCCAGGCATTCCCCCGGGCAATCCCATCGCGAGACTTAGCGCGACAGCAAGGATGGGCAGTATTCTTGTCACAACCATATTTACTCGATCAAAAGCATTTGGACCGGGTTCTCACCCGGTCCAAATCCCACGTTACCTGTTCGCCTAGGGGTTAGTTTCCGCTGTAGGAGATGCGGTAAATCGCACCAGCCTTGTCATCCGATACCAGGATCGAGCCATCGACATACTGTTGCACGTCAACCGGCCGGCCGAGGTAGACACCATTCTCGTTCATCCAACCTTCGGCAAAGGGCTCTGTACTTGCGGCATTCCCATCGTCATCCAAGTACGTGACCATGATTCTGGCGCCTCTGGGGACCACGGCGTTCCAGGACCCATGCTGGGCGCTGAAGATCGCGTTGTGGTATTTCTTGGGAAACATTTTACCCGTGTAGAACATCATCCCCAGGTCCGCGGCGTGCGCGATCATTTCAACCTGAGGCGGCACATACCTGGCCGCCCGGTCGTCGGGAATCGACTGATCCTTGTACTCGTCGGTCCTGACGCTTCCGCCGCCATAGTAGGGGTGGCCGTACCACATACCCATTTCGGGCATTTTGTTCAGCTCTCCCGGCGGAATCTCATCCCCCATGCCGTCGACCTGGTTGTCGGTGAACCAGAGGCTACCGTCTTGAGGATTGAAGGCATGACCGACCGAATTACGAATCCCGGTGGCCACGACCTCGCGCCCCGAGCCGTCCCGGTTCATGCGGATCATGCCGCCGATGCCAACTTTGGCGTAGAGATCCACTTTCTCAGGCGGCGTCACGTTGAACGGCTGTCCCATGCTGACGTAAAGTTTGTTGTCAGGGCCGACCGCACAGACGCGTGCAGTATGGTTATAGGACTCTTCCTCTTCAGGTATCAGATCGCCTTGTTTCACGATTGGGATCGCGACCGTATCGGACCCTTCCATAAAGTATTCCGCAGCCGGGAACATCATCACGCGGTTTCTCTCCGCGACGAATAGGAAGCCGTCCGGCGAGTAGCAGACGCCGTTCGGTATATCGAATTTGACGCTGGGGCTGAAGGCTTCCACCGTATCCGCGGCATTGTCCATATCCCGGTCCGTTACCGACCAGACCGCGGTTTTCCGCGTGCCCACCCAGACGGTGGCCTTGTTCCGGCTGACCGCCATATTTCTTGCGTCGGGTACGATCGCGAAAAGCTCGATCTTGAAGCCCTCCGGCAATCTGATGTTCTGAAGGACTTTCTTCAGATTCTCCGCATACTTGCCGCCTTGCGGCACGCGCTCCATAGCACCGGTATCGGTTTTCTTGAAGGCGCCCAATTTGGATAGGTTTGCATCATCGCCGGCCGCGAAACTCGGACTTGCGGATATTAGCAATGTCAGACCCATGGCCGACAAGAAAAGACCATTCTTTTTCATCGCTTCCTCCCCTGATTTTATCAGTATTGAACGCTTTTTTTCTAAGCACGTAATTTTGTGCGTTCGTCATGAACATCCTACACGACGACAAATAGGAAGAAATTACCCTACTGCGGGGTATAAATAAGTGTCAACTCGATGGTTGGACGTTACCCCGGATTGGACCATAGCATTCCTCGTGGGCCTGAAATGGAGGATAATCTTGTGACGTTCTTGCTGAGCTTGAGTATCCGTCGTCGCCTCGATCAAGGCCGAGGTGACGGGTCCGGAATGATACCATTGGTATAAGGTCCTGGATTCCTTGGCCTGCCGGGTGTTCCGAACCGCAATCCTTACGACCGCCTGTGTCGCATATATCAGTGCCGGCTCGGCCAGCGCGCAGACGCCTCAATCCCTGGTCTGTGACGAGGTCGAGCAAAGCTATATCGTCAAGCAAACCCGGCTACAGGCCCGAGACATCGATTTTCTTTTCTTCGACGCGGCGGCGAAGGGTTGCGAAGCGCTGGTGCGGCGTTTTCTCGATCTTGGCGCCTCGCCCGAGGCACGCGACCGGATTGGCAACACGGCACTCCTACTGGCGGCGAAAGCCGGCAAGAGAAAGATCGTTCAGACCCTGATCGACACGGGCGCGCGGCACGGCCACAAGAACCTGGCTGGCGAGACCGCGTTATTGCTGGCCGCGACGGCGAACCGCCGCAGTGTCGTAAAGCTGCTCATAGAGGCCGGCGCCGATCCCAACATCGGCAGCAAGCGCGGTGTGACACCGCTCATGGCGGCGGCCTTCAATGGCAACGGGCCGATCTCCGCGATCCTCCTGAGCGCCGGCGCCGATCCCACCTCCATTGACGCGACCGGCAAAACCGCCGCCATCTACGCCGCAGCGCGTGGCTTTTCCAAGGTCCTAGTGCTTTTGTTGGGCGCCGGCACGGATGTGAACCAGCGCGCCGGCAACGGCCTAACCGCGCTCATGTGGGCGGCGGGCCACAGCAACGACGTGCCGGAGCCGGAGGCGCTCGCCGCCCTAAACCTTCTACTCGCGCGTGGCGCGGCGTTGGACCCGGTCGATAACCGTGGTCGCACCGCCCTCATGACATCGGCCGTGCAGGGCCATGCGGGCATCGTCTCGCGGCTTCTGGAGGCGGGCGCCGATGCGTCACAGCGCGACAAAAATGGGAAAACAGCGCGGGATCTGGCGGCCGACGAAAAAACGCGGGAAGCCTTTCGGGAACCCTAAAGCCCGGCCAGGTAGCGCGCCATGGCAGCGATCTCGTCGTCGCCGTAGGAGGCGAGGAGCGAGCCCTTCGCTGGCGAGTTCAGGCGAACCTTGTTCTTGAACTCCAGCATGGTGCGTTCCAGATAATCGGCCTGCTGGCCCGCCAAGCGCGGATTGCGGCTGTTGCCCTCGTAGCCGCCCAGATGGCACTGCACGCACTGACCGGCACCCAACGCCGCGAGAGCCTTGCCCTCTTCGTCCGCCGGTGCCCTGTAGCCGATGTTGGGCCAAGTCTGCTCGGAGAAGTGCTGAGCCAGGGCCTGCATGGTCGCCTTGTCGAGATCGGCGACGATGCCGCTCATGATCTCGTTGGCCCGCCGCCCCGCCTTGAAGTCCTTAAGTTGGACGTAGAGATAGTAGAACTCTTGGCCCCAGAGGACCGGGATCTCGGTGGCCGTGGGCACGCCCGCTTCGCCATGGCAGTCGGCACAGAGGGCCAGGGTTTCGGCTGGAACGTCGTCGGCAGTGGCATCGTGCGGAGGGGAGAAAAACAACAGGGCACCAATTACGAGAACCCAGAACGAGCGATTCATGAACGCCTCTTATTCTTGTCAAATGAGCGCGCGGGGCCGCCAGAAAGGCCGCGACCCCGCCGCCCAAAGAACATTCCATCAGTCAGCTAACGTAAAGGCGATGATATTGTTCCCCCGTTTATAGTTGAGTTGGGTGTTTCCACCCGCCGCAACGACGATGTACTGCTTGCCATCCACCGTATAGGACGACGGCGGTGCGTTGACGCCGGCGCCGGCCTGGAATTTCCAGAGCACAGACCCGGTCTCGGAGTCATAGGCCTTAAACAGACCATTGCCTTCGCCGGTGAAGACCAATCCGCCGGCTGTCGCCATGATGCCGCCGATCATCGGCTGCGCCGTTTTCACCTTCCAGCGGATCTTGCCGCTGTTGTAATCCACCGCGGTGACGTTGCCCCACTGTTCTTCCGATGGGATTACCTTGAAGGCGCCGCCCAGCCACAGCTTGCCTTCCGGATAGGGCGAGCTTTCCACATGGTAGGTCATCGGCTGGTGCAGGTTGATGGCGTAGACCAGACCCAAATTCGCATCCACGGTCATGGGCGACCATTCGACACCGCCGTTGGCACCCGGCAGCATCCGCGCACCCTCGGCCGTCGGCAGGACCCACATGTTCTCTTGCGGCACCATGGCCTCGGAGTAGCGGACCAGGCTGCAATCGCGCCGGTCATGGACGTAGACGTGACCGGTCTTGCCGCCGTGCAGCAGCCCCGGCACCATCTTGCCGTCCTTACCCATTACATCGACCAGGATTGGCGGGCTCACCGCGTCCAGGTCCCAGACGTCGTGGGCGATGTACTGGAAGTGACAGGCGTACTTCCCGGTATCGAGATCGACCGACACCAGTGAGTCCGTATAGAGGTTGTCGCCCGGACGGATGCCACCGTCCAGATCGGGCGATGGATTGCCGACCACAAAGAAAATGCGGTTCAAATCCCGATCGACCGCCGGATTCTGCCAGACACCGCCGCCCAAGGTCTTGTAGGGATCGCCTTGCGCGGCCAGCGTGGCCTTTTCCGCCGAGATATCGCGTTTCATGTCGCGGCCGGTGGCATCGTGGGTCGCCCAGACGCCCACGGAGACTTCCGGAATGGTATTGAAGGTCCAGAGTAGATCGCCCGTCTTCGCATCGTAGGCTTTGACGAAACCGCGGATGCCGTACTCACCACCATTGGTCCCGATGAGGATTTTGCCATTGACCGCCGTCGGCGCCATGGTTTCGCTGTAGCCCAGTTCGGGATCGGCGATCTGTTTCTCCCAGACCACCTTGCCGGTCTTGGCATCCAGCGCCACCAACTTGGCATCCAACGTGCCCAGGTAAACCATGTCACCATAGACGGCGACACCACGGTTATTCGGGCCGCAGCAGTAGGTCGTGATCGGACCCATCTTGTGCTTGTAGTGCCAGATCTGCTGACCGGTCGCCGCGTCCAGCGCATAGGCGTGGCTGAACGACGTGGTGACGTACATGATCCCGTCCACGACGATGGGTGTCGTCTCCATGGACTCCACCACCTCGGTCTGGAAGATCCAGGCCGGCCGCAAGTCACCTACATTGGACGAATTGATCTGCCGCGATGGGTAGTAGCGGGTCTGTGCGTAGTTGCCGTTGGTGTGCAGGAAATTGTTCCCGTCACCGTCCGCTCTATCCAATAGATCCTGGGTGACGGTCCGCATATCGCCGTAAAGCGTCCCGCCACTAACCTCCTGAGCTTCTACAGCGAATGGAGATACCGCAAAAAAAACAGCGCCGGCCACAGCCGCGAGGGCGGGCCGAATCAGAGACCGTAACGACATCTTGAAGATCCTCCCATTTCGATCGTTTGTTGATTCTTTGGTCAGCATTCTTTGCGATGCCTAGGTTGTTAACCACAATGCTAGCGCGGATCGGTTCCCCCGGACAATGGACTAACGCCGATGCTGGTACTGAGGCACACCAGAGGCCGCGTCGTCTTCGGCCATGGCCACCAACACATCGTGGTGCGGCGATTGGGCACAAACCGGATCGGTCGCGGCGGCATCGCCGACGATTGCGAAGGCCTGGCAACGGCAACCGCCGAGATCGCGATCACGAAACTCGCAGGACTGACAAGGCTCCGGCATCCAATCGGTGCCGCGGAAGCGCTGGAAGGCCGGGTCCTGACGCCAGATCCAATCCAGCTTGTGATCCCGCAAGGACGAGAAGGCCATGCCGGTAATGGTCTCGGCGGCATGGCACGGCAGCACTAGGCCGCGCGGCGTGATCGCAAAGAATTGGTTGCCCCAGCCATCCATGCAGCGCTTGGGGCGCCGCGCATAGTAATCCGGGACCACATAGTCGATCACCATGCGGCCGCGATAGGTCTCGCTCGCCGTCGCCGCCGCCGTATTGGCGCGCGCCACCTGATCGGCGGTCGGCATGAGGGCGGCGCGGTTCCGCAAGGCCCAGCCATAATACTGCACGTGGGCGATTTCCAGGCGGTGCGCGCCAAGCTCGACGGCTAGATCGATGATGGCCTCCAGGTGGTCGAGGTTCTGGCGGTGCACAACGGCGTTCACGGTGAGCGGCAAGCCGGCTTCGCGTACCCACGCGGCAACGGTTAGCTTCTTTGCGTGCCCGCCCTTGTAGTTGGCGATGCGATCCGCGTTCGTCGCCTCGCTGTCCTGGATCGAGAGTTGCAGATGGTCGAGACCGCTATCCTTGTACGCTCGAATCTTTTCGGGCGTCAGCAGCACGCCCGCGGTGATCAGGTTCGTATACAGGCCATTCTCACGCGCCGCCGCGATCAGCTCGGGCAGATCGGTGCGCGCGGTCGGCTCGCCACCGGAAAGGTGGACTTGCAAGACCCCCAGCGCCGCGGCCTGGCGGAAGATATCCGCCCATTCCTCGGTGCTCAGCTCGTCACTGCGGCGCGATAGGGTCGTAGGGTTCGAGCAGTAGGGGCATTGCAGCGGGCAGCGATGGGTCAGCTCGGCCAGCATGGCAACCGGCGGCCGCTGCCAGGCGCTTGTCTCATGCTTAGCCGGTGCCTCAAGACTGGTCATCGGAAATCTCGAGAAAATTCTTTTCCGCCAAGAGTCTTAGCACGGCTAGAACGTCGTGTTGAATCACATCTGCCGGCGCGTCGTATTCCTCGGCCAGCCGGGCCGCGATCTCGCCAACCGTGACCGCCCCGGTCGCGCGGTCGAGGATCTCCTTGCCGGTCTCATCCAACACCAGAACCCGCTCCGGCCCTTGCAGGACCCAGCGCTCGCGCGCCTTGTCGAACTCGACACGGACAAAACCCGCCAGTTTGGGGCGGCTTTCCTCGGTAATCGCTTCGGCTACGGTCATGGGAATTTCCCTCAGGCGCCTGGCGCGAAAGCGCCGGGCGGCGGCAGCTTCGGGTCGACGTAGGCGAAATGAAGCGCATCAAGTTGGGCCCAGAGGACATCGGTCTTGAAGATCAAGGCATCGCAAACGGCCTGGCGTTTCTCGACCGTATCGGCATGGGTCTTGACGTAATCGAGCGCGAAGTCGGCATCGCGCGGCGCCTGAGTCAGGCGGGCATCAAAATAGATCAGAGCATCCTCATCAATGAAGTCGTATTGGGCCAACAAACCCGCCGTCCGCTCGCCGATGATGGTGGGCGCGAACATCTCGGTGAGAGAGGACGCAATGGCCTCCAGCAGGGGCCGCTCGCGTACGAAGTGGACGTAGGCCTCAACCGCGAAGCGGGTCGCCGGCAGGATGCCGCGTTCGGCGCGGACCATAGCCGGGTCCAGACCAAGGCGTTCGCAAAGATGCAGCCAGCGGTTGATTCCGCCTTGCCCCTCGCGGGTGCCGTCATGATCGACCACCCGTTGCGACCAGATGCGCCGCAAATCCGGATCGACCAATCGCGCCATCAGCGCCGAATCCTTGATCGGTATGCGGCTTTGATACAAGTAGCGGTTGAGCGCCCAGGCCTGGATCTGACCCTTGTCGAGCTTGCCGTCGCGCATCAGGGCGTGAAAGGGGTGATTGTTGTGATAACGCTCAGCGCCGATTTGGCGCAGGCGGGCTTCCAGGGCGGCCCCAGAGTCCAAATTTGAATCCAGGTTCATGACAGGGCGATCTCCATGCCGTCTTCGGCCACCTGCCAGCCGGCGGCCTCGAGTTCGGCCCGTTCCGGGCTGTCGCCCAGCAACGCCGGATTGGTGTTGTTGATATGAATGAAGACCCGCCGGCCGATGTCGAGATCGGCGAGCGCCGCCATGGACCCATCCGGTCCGGCCATGGAGATATGGCCCATTCGCTGGCCCGTTTTCACGCCTTCGCCGCGCGTGACCATCTCGTCGTTGCGCCACAGCGTGCCGTCGAAAAACAGCAGGTCGGCGCCGGCGCAGCGCGCCCGCACCGCCTCATCGACCGCTGCACAATTAGCGATAAAGACCAAGCGGCCGGCGTGGCCCTCGTGGGTGATTTCCAGGCCGATGGTATCGCCCTCCTCGGTGCCGAAGTTCTCACCGTCGCCGGCTGTCTCCATGTAGAGCGCGACTTTGCCGGGCACGGCGAATGGGGTTACGCGCAGGCCGCTGTCCACCCCGTCAGGCCCGCACAAGGCCGCGGTCTCGCCGGTCGATAGCGTCTCGCGCGTGACCACATCGGGCGCGAGGACCGTGAAGATCGGATTGGCGTCAAGCACGCCCAAGATCCGCGCGTGCGCATAGATCCTGTATGGCGTGCGCTCGCGCAAATGCAGCAGCCCGGCGACCGCGTCCACATCGCCATTGGTCAGGACGATCCCGGCAATGGGCGACGAGCGGAGACCTTCGGCCGGGTGAAGCTGCGGCTGACGGTTGATCTGCTCGCGCAGATCCGGCGCCGCGTTGATCAGAAACCACCGATGGCCGTCGGCACTCACGCCGATTGAAGCCTGTGTCGCCGGGCGTGCTTGAAGATCCCCGGCACGCGCACGACGGCAGGCTTCGCTGTTGCTGTTCCACTGGGGAAATCCGCCCCCGGCGCCCGCGCCCAAAACCAGTACGCGGATCAAGGCACAACCGATCTAGCGGATTGCGCCGTCGGAAGAAGCCTAACCCCTATAGCTCCGCGCAAACGTAGAGATTGATCTCCATGCCGACGCGGATCTCCTGGATAACCGGCCGATGCCACTTTTTCATCGATCCTACCCGTTCTTTGTAGTTGGAGGTTTTTTCGTTAACGCCTGTATCTTGCCTCGCTCGCGCGACGGAAGTCAATTCGCCTAAAGTCCTATCGCCGAAATTCGCTACGAGTTTCTGAGGCAGGACACTAGGATAGATACATTGCGCGGACGACAAATGGGATAGCCAGCGGGCGCATGGACGAAATGCAAGGGATTGAAGTCGTCGAGGTGCGCTACGCCTATGGGGCCAAATATTGGGCCAAACCGGCGCTGGCGGATGTCTCGATGGCGCTGCGCCCGGAAATAGCCCGGGCGATGAACGGTGGGCGCCGGCACCGCCTGGAAATCGCCCGCGCTCTGATGCACAAGATGCGACGGCTGCTTGGCTTGGCCCTATGTGTCGGCCTGCTGTCGGCCAACGGCGCGATGGCCAAGGGGACCGGCCTCGTCTTCATCAGCAATGAGAAATCCAGCACCATCACGGTGCTCGATGCGACCGACCAAGTGGTCAAGACCATGGACACCTGCGCCCGCCCCCGTGGCATGCACTTCAGCCAAGACCGCGAGTCCTTCTATGTCGCCTGCGCGGATGATTCCCTTATCGCGATCTATGACGTGGCCGGTCAGGAACTGCGGGGGCGGATCATCAACGTCGCCGAGCCGGAGACCTTCGATCTGCACCCCAATGGCCGGCACCTCTATATCTCCAACGAGGAGGATGCAACGGCGACGCTCTTCGACCTGGAAACCGGCGAACAGCTTGCCGAATTCGAAACCGGCGAGGAGCCGGAGGGCGTTCAGGTTACCGCCGACGGCCGCCTGGTCTTCGTTGCCTCCGAGGCGGCCAACTTGGTCCATGTCATCGACACGGAATCCCAAGACGTCATTAAGGACATTCTGGTCGATACCCGACCGCGCCGATTTGCCCTGACGCCGGACGAAAAAGAGCTTTGGGTTTCAGCCGAGCTTGCCGGGGTCGTCGACATCATCGACGTTGCGACTCTCAGCATCGTCGGGGATGTCGCCTTTCTGCCGGCCGGCTTCCGCAAGGAGCAGGTGACCCCGGTCGACCTGCTGATCACCAAGGACGGCGCCCGCGCCTATGTCGCCCTCGGCCGCGCCAATCACGTCGCCGTGGTCGACGTGCCGCAGCGCAAGGTCCTCGACTACATCCTAGTCGGCAAGCGCGCCTGGGGCCTGGCGCTCACCAACGACGAAACGAAGCTTTATGTCGCCAATGGTCTCTCCGACGACGTCTCGATCATCGACACGACAAGCCTGAAGGTCATCACCTCGATACCGGTCGGATTGGTGCCCTACGGAATTCTCATCGATGATCACTAGGTTCGCATTTCTGTTTGTCCTACTGACAACACTGCCTGGCCCGGTCTTCGCGGCCGAGCGCGCGGCCTTCGATTTCGCTTATCTGATGCGCGACAGCGATCCGGCCTATGCGCAGCACCGCGCCTACACCGGACTGAGCTTGCGCGACCGGCAACGCCCTCTAGCGGGTGCCCGCTTGGGTCTTCGGGATAGCCGGATCATCGGCCGGGCGCTCGGCTTCCGCTTTGCCCTACGGGAAGAAAATCTGTCCGAGGATGCTTCGAGCCTAGAGCGAATTGAGGCCCTCTCCATCCAGGGCATTCGAGTTTTCCTGCTCGACTTGCCGCTGGCGGAAGTGACCGAGCTGGCCCGCGTCCTGGCGAATCGAGACCTGCTGTTGTTCAACATCCGCCATCCCGATGACAGCTTGCGTGGCCCCGATTGCGCGCCGGTCCTATTCCATACCCTGCCCAGCCAGGCCATGCTGATGGATGCCCTGGCTCAGTTCTTGCTGAAAAAGAGCTGGCCCGACGTTCTGATTCTCGAGGGCCAGGGCGCGGCGGATAAGACCCTGAGCACGGCTTTTCAAGCGGCGGCAGGCAAGTTCGGCCTGGAGGTAACCGGTGTTCGGCCCTTCGTCCTGAGCAACGATCCGCGCCAGCGCGACCAGACCAACCTGTCGATCCTCACCAGCGGCGTTGATTATGACGTGGTGTTCTTGGCCGACAGTTTGGGTGAGGTCGGCCGCTATTTACCCTACGACACCAAGGACCCGCGGCCCGTTGTGGGCAGCGAGGGCCTGACGCCGGCGGCCTGGCATTGGACCTGGGAACGGTATGGCGCGCCGCAACTGAACCAGCGGTTCGACAAGCGCGCCGGCCGCCGCATGACCGGCGAGGACTGGGCCGCCTGGGCCGCCATCAAGGTCGTGGTCGAGGCCATCAGCCGGACCAAAAGCCGGGACGTTTCAGCACTTCGGGCGTTTCTACGCGGCGACGCCCTGACGTTCGACACCTACAAGGGCTTGGCCGGTTCCTTCCGGCGCTGGAATAACCAACTGCGCCAGCCGATCCTGCTGCACACTCACAACGCGGTCATTGCCCGTGCCCCGCTCGAGGGTTTCCTGCACCAGACCAATACGCTCGACAGCCTAGGCGCCGACAAGTCGGAGTCGTCTTGCGTTATGCCGTAGAGCCTATTTCACAACGAATACACCCTCGAAACCTTGGGTGCGCAGGGCCTCAATATAAAAGCTGTAGCGCCCGGGCCGGACCACCAGAAAGAACACGTCGATCTCTCCCTCATCGTCGAACTCCAGGGCGTAAACCCCGCCATAGGGCTTCACCTCTTTATCCTCGATGACGATTTGGTCGATCCAGGCATTGCGAAACAGCGCTGGGGCCAGGAGTTTGTATTCCTCGCGCCCATCGCTGACGATGCGCCAGCGGTAGAACTGGCCGGTTTCGATCTCATAGGTCTTGACGGAAAATCCGTTGGCCGCATCGAGCATCAACGGCGGCAGCCGCTCGGCACGGACCGCGAGATTGCCTTCCGCTAAAACAGGCGAAATCGCGCAAAAGAAAAAAACCGCCGAAAGCGCCAAGATTCGCTGCATGACCTACGCCCCAATTGTCCGTTATGGCTTAGCGGAGCAGAGCGGTCGTTGCAACGGCCGGCGCAAAGCCCGGCCGGGATGTGAGCTAGAAGTCGACCCGGTAGCCGACGTTAACGAAAAATCCTGTCCTGTCGTCGGACGTGCTGTCGATGCGATCGTTGGTCAATTCGGCACCAAGGTCGAGCTCGAGCAAGAGGGTCCGGGTCCAGTAGTAGTCGAAGCGGCGTTGTCAGAGAAAAATTGATTGCTTTGCCCGAACGTCAGAGTCGTATTTCGCCGCCATTGATTTCTCAAGATTTTTCCGGATTGATCCGAGCAGTTCGAAGGCTACCTCAAGTACTCAAAAATTTTGCTCTGACACTGCCCAACCAACCGTTCGTCATCGAATATGCTTACACACAGATTTGTGACAGAGTTGATTCGATTCTACTGTAATCAGATGGTGGGATTTCATGGCTGACTGGGCCGAGCGATTTTCTGTGCAGGGCAAGCGAGCCCTGGTAACGGGTGCGTCGAAGGGTATCGGCTTGGAGGTCTGCAAGGTGCTGGCCGATGCCGGCGCCGATATCGCCGCGGTGGCGCGGGATACGGCCGGCCTGAAGACGGCGTGCGTTGCCGTCGAGGACGCCGGGCGAAAGTGCCTGGCCATCGAGGCCGACCTGGCGACAATCGAGGGGCCGCGGGATGCCGCCGGACAAGCGCTCGATCACTTTGGTACGATCGACATCTTGGTTAACAATGCCGGTGTCGCCCTGGTGGCGCCACTGCTGGAGGCCAGCGTCGACGATTGGGACCGGACCATGGCGATCAACTTGCGGGCGCCGTTCCTGCTGGCCCAGGCGCTGGCGCCCGGGATGATCGCCCAGCGAGCCGGCAAGATCATCAATATCTCATCCCAGACTGGCGTGATCGCGATCGAAGACCATGCGGCTTACGCCACCTCCAAGAACGGGCTCAACGCCTTGACCAAGGTGATGACAGCCGAGTGGGCGCGCTATAACATCCAGGCCAACGCCGTCTGCCCGACCATTATCCTGACCCCCATGGGCGAGGAGATCTGGGGTGATCCGGCCAAGGGGCAACCGATGATCGACCGCACGCCCTTACGGCGCTTCGGCCAACCTGTCGAGGTTGCCGATCTGGTCTTGTTCCTGGCCTCGCCGGCATCGGATCTGATCTGCGGCGATACCATCATGATCGACGGCGGCTATTCCGCCGTCTGAGCGCGGTCCTTAGCTATTGGCGGCGATGACTCCGCTGGCGACCGCCTTGTCGCGAAGGTAGCTCAGGCCCCGGTCCAATACCTCCGCGCGGTTCTTCGCGACCGGCCGCCAGATGCATAGCGCTTCGACGATTTCCGGCGGTGTCACGATGAAGGACTCGAGCACCAGATCGCCCTGAAAGCCGATGCCGGCAAGCGCCCGGAAAATTTGCTCCCAGTCGACCGTGCCCGTGCCGGGGACGCCGCGGTCGCTTTCCGACAAATGGATGTACTGCAGGGCGTGGCCGGCCTGCTCGATGGGTCCGGCGAAGCCCTTCTCTTCGATATTCATGTGATAGGTGTCGAGGTGCAGCATCACATTCGGCTCGCCGATCCGCTCGATAAGGGCCAGAGCCTGCGCCGCCGTGTTGACCAGATGGGTCTCATAGCGGTTGCAGGGCTCCAGCCCCAGGGCGATACCCTGATCCGCGCAGCGCCGTGCGATCGGGCGCAGCGCCGAGGCGATCGCCTCGTATTCCGCCTCCTGCGGCGGCTTGCCGGTTTTGTAGCCGATGCCCGAGTAGGTCACGCCGGTGACAACCCGCGCGCCCAGGGCGGCCGCCGTATCCACGACCTTTTCGAGGAACCGGGTGGCCTCGGCAGGATAGAGCGGCGCGATGGCATGACCCGGCAGGCCGAGGGAACATGTGGGTGCCACACCGTGCGCCTCGAACAGCGCCTTGGAATGGGGCACATCAACGGCGTCCGGGTTCAGCAAGGCGATCTCGACGACCTGCAAACCGTATTTGGCGGCTTCGGGGATGGCGGTTTCCGCCGCCTCACGGGTCCAACTTCCGGTCCACAAGCTGCAATGCGCGCCTAGTCTTATCATTGTTGTCAGTCCTCCACGAAGGCGAGAACGCTTTCGGCGGTGCGCTGGTCGGAGACGAGGACATCGACGAGCCCGGTCTTGAGCGCCGCCGCGATAACCTTGACCTTGTGCTGCCCGCCGGCCGCCAAGATCACATTCGGCATGGATCGTAGCTCAAGCGGATCGATGCCAATGACCCGCCGGTTGATGGGATGATCAATCAGGCCTCCCGCCTCGTCTATGAAGTACCCCAGCATATCCCCGACGGCGCCCGCGGCAACCAGGTCGCGAACCTGAACATCCTTGGGCAATCCGTCGCGAACCAGAAGCGAACGCGTGCTCATATCGCCGGCGCCCATGGCAATGGCGTCCGCCTGGCGGATCTTGGTCAGGACCTCCTGGAACACCTCCTGCACCATGATCGTATCGCGCGACTGTTCGGTACTGGCATAGAGCGGAGCCGTGAGATAGGTCCGCTTGGCGGCACACAGCTCGGCCAGGCGGGTGGTGATCTCGAACGAATTGACGTCCGATCCCGTCGGCAATCCGCCCATCACCGAGACGATCTCCAGATCCTCTCGCTTTAACGGCGTGATCGCCTGGGTCGCGAAGTTGAGCGTGTTGCCCCAGGCGATTCCGAACAACCTCAGGCTTCTATCCTGCAGCAGCTCGGAGAGATAACGCCCAAGCTCGAACCCGACGATCGGCTGGACGTTGGCATCGTCCGAGGGTTGTGGCGCGATGGCGACGTCTTTCAGGCCGAACCGGTCTTTGACCTGGGCCTCCAAGTCCATGCAGGGCGCATAGCGGGAATGAATGGTCACCCGCACGACGCCGTTACGCATGGCATCGCGCAAAGCGCGATTGACCCGGAGCCGCGTGACCCGAAGGTGATCGGCAATGGCGCCCTGCGTCAGGCCTTCGACGTGGTATAGCCAGGCGACCCGGACCTGAAAGCGCTCCTCATGGTCGAAGTCGACTACGCTGACCATGGGCACCGCTATTTGACCGCGCCCATGGTCAGGCCGCGCACCAGTTGCTTCGAGGCGATCAGGGCAAAAATAACCACGGGGATGACGATGAGCGTACTCGTGGCCATGATCTTTCCGTACGGCAGGTTGTAGCCTTCCATGAAGCCGACCGCCATCGCCGGCGCCGTCTTCGCGGCGCTGCGCGTGAGGACCAGGGCGAACATCAACTCGTTCCACGAGAATATGAAGGAAAAGATCGCCGAGACCGCCACGCCGGGTGCCGCCAACGGCAGACAGATCTTCCAGAAAATCCGCAACGGGCCGGCACCATCCAGAACCGCTGCCTCGTCCAGATCCTTGGGGACCGAGCGAAACTGATCCGTGCAAATCCAGATCACAATCGGCAGGTTGAAGGTGAGGTAGATGAGGATCAGCACGATGTGCGTGTCCAGCATCCCAAAGCTGCGCACGATCAGGAAGAACGGCAGCGCCAGCACAATCGGGCTGACCATGCGGTTGGTAATAAACCAGAACCACAGATCCCTCTTGCCCTTGAATTCAAAGCGCGCCAGCGCATAGGCCGCCGGAGTGCCAAGCACGAGCGCCAAGGCCGTCGTGAAAACGGCGACGATCAGCGAATTGATCAAGCTGGCGCCCACCTTTTCGTCGAACAGGACCGTGGTGTAGTTCGAGAGTGTCGGCTCGAAAGCCCAGACCGGCGGTGCCGACAGCGCCACAACCTGCGTCTTCAGGCTCGTGGTCACCATCCAGTAGAAGGGAAAAACACAAAACAGGATGATAAGCAGCAACAGCGCAACATCGCCTAGCGCAATGGCCCGGCGGTTCATTGCGCCACCTCCTTGTAGAAGAAGCGGATATAGAGCATCGACAGGACGATCGTGAGGATCAGCAGAATGATCGCCTGCGCCGACGCCAGGCCCTGATCGAAGGCGCGAAAGCCGACCCGCTGAATAAGCAGACTGATCAACTCGGTCGAGGACCCCGGCCCGCCCCGGGTCATGGTGAAGACCATATCGAAGAGCTTGAGGGTATCCGCCGTGCGCAGGATGAACAGCGCCGTCAAACCGGGAATCAGGAACGGCAACTGCACATGGCGCAGGACCTTCCACCAACTCTTGGTCTCCAGCTTTGCCGCTTCCTCGACCTCGCCGGGGACCGTGGTCAGACCCGCCAGCAAAACCAGGGCGCAGAACGGTGTCCATTGCCAGATGTCCCAGAAGACAACGGCGGCGAAGGCGTTGCTCGAATCGCCGAGCCAATTGACCGGGGAGATACCCAGAAAGCCGATGAGCTGGTTCACGACGCCGTATTTGATGTTGAACATGACCTGCCCGAGCAGGCCGACGACCGCATAGGTGGTCGCCATGGGAATGACCAGGCCCAGGCGGGTGAGCGTCCGCAGGTAGCCGAGGCCAGGCTTGTGCAGCAGCAGAGCAATGCCCATACCCAGCGCTATTTGGATCGGCAGGGACATCAGCAGCAACGTGAAGGTGCGCCCCATGGCCTCCCAGAACACCCCATCGGTGAGGACGAAAAGGTAGTTCTTGAAACCGATGAACGGGGTGCTGCGAAGGTTGGTGAGCTGGTATCGATGAAACGACGTATAGACCGCGAAAACCAGGGGCGCGATGCCCACAAGCAGCAGGCTAATAACGGCCGGGCCGAGAAACCCGAATATGGTCAGACGCCTGTTTTGATACCGCAGCATAACGTGACCCTTGCAAGGTCCGCCGGCGCCCAGGGGGTGGACGCGCTAATGCGCGCCCACCCGCCCTTCGGCAACCCCGCCTACTGCGCGAGCGGTTTTTTGCCGGCGTAGTAACCGGCCTCTTCAAGCACCTTTTCCATGCGATCGCCGATCTCCTTGGCGCCTTCCTCGGTGGAGACCTCGCCGAGCATAATCTTGGTGCCCCATTCCTGGACGATCTCGGTAATGGTCGGCCACTCGGCGAAGCGCGGGCGGAACTCCGGCACGCCTTCCTGCCAGGATTCGACCAGCGCGTTTACAAAACCGTATTTCTCGGCAACGCCGGGCTGCTTGTAGACGCTCTGACGGGCCGGGACACCGCCCATCTCCAGGTAACGCGTCGCATTGGCCTTGGAGGTTACCCATTGGATGAAGAGCCAGGCAGCCGCCTGCTCTTTTTCGTCGGCCTGGGAGGCGACCGCCAGCGAGAAACCGCCGAGCGCCGGCTTGCGGCCGGCCGGTCCCTTGGGCTCCGGCGCGATGGCCAGGCAATCACCGACCTTGGAGGTGTTTTTGTCGGTGAGCGTCGAATAAAACGCCGACCACTCGGTGATCATGGCCACATCGCCTTGCGCCAGGGCATTGACGGTTTCCGCGTGATCATAAGCGACAATACCCTCGGGCATGTACTTCATGAGATCCTGGCGGAACTTCAGGCCCATCTGGCTTTCTTTGCTATTCAGATTCGACTTGAAGTTGGCATCTAGGAACGACCCGCCGAACGGCCAGAGCACGCGGGCGAAGGAGTCCGCCGACTGGGTTTCGTTACGCTTCGACTGCAAGGCGAAGGCGTACTTCCCGTTCTTGGTCAGCGCCGGACCGTATTTGTCCTTCAATTCGCCCCAGGTCTGGGGCGGCCCATCGAAGCCGGCCTCGTCCAACATGCACTTGTTGTAGAACATCAGGCCGGAGTAGTTGTCGAAGGGAAGGCCGTAGATCTTGCTGTCCCAGCCACCGAAGGCATTGAGAACCAGCGGAAAGAAATCGTCCATGTCGAGATCGGGATCGGCAAGATCCTTGTTCGCCAGGAACTTGTCGATGGGCACAATCCATTCATTCTCAGCGAAGTTGCCGATCCAGACCAAATCGATCAGGGCGATGTCCAGATCGCCGTTGGCAACGAAGTCGCGGACCTGTTCGCCGAGGGCGTTCTCGTAGGGGTGTTTGATGATGTTGACCTTGATGCCGGTCGCCTTCTCAAACTCCGGCAGCATTTTTTCGGCCGCCTCGTAACCCGGACGCAGCAGGAAAACCACCTCGAGCTCGGTCCCCGCATAGGGCTTACCCGCCTCCTCGAGAGACCACGCGTAGGCTTGGCTGACCGCCGTCGTCACCAGCAGCGCACCGGCCAGGGCCAGCGAGCCGAGCAAGGATCTCCATGTCATAACATCTCCTCCCGTCATATGGCGCGGCTCCTATACTGGAGCCCTATTCCAGCATGATTACATATGTGTTTTCTATTTTACAATTGTTTTTTTTCTTGGTACCTAAAGTTGGCACCTAAAAGATTGGGGCGCGAACTTCGGACTCCTGGGGAGGCACGAGTGGCTCAAGTCACACTCGCGAATGCCAACAAGCTCTACGGTAACGTCCAGGTTCTGTTCGACGTGTCCTTGGCCGCCGAGGACGGCGAGTTCGTTGTTTTCGTCGGGCCGTCCGGGTGCGGGAAGTCGACTCTTCTGAGAATTATTGCCGGCCTGGAAGATATCTCCGGCGGCGCCGTGCATATCGGCGACCGAGATGTCACACAGGTGCCGCCGTCCGATCGCGGCGTGGCCATGGTCTTCCAGTCCTATGCCCTGTATCCCCACATGACGGCGCGCGCCAATATGGAGTTCGGCCTCAAGGTCGGGGGACTGAGCCCACAGGAAACCGCGGCGCGGGTGGCCGAGGCCGCGCGCATCCTTCAGCTCGAGGACTACCTGGACAGAAAGCCCGGACAGCTATCGGGCGGCCAGCGGCAACGAGTCGCCATCGGCCGGGCCATTGTCAAACAGCCCAATGTCTTCTTGTTCGACGAGCCTTTGTCGAATCTTGATGCCGCCCTGCGGATCCAAATGCGTGTCGAGCTGGAACACCTCCATAAGACGCTGGGTGCCACGATGGTCTATGTGACCCACGATCAGGTCGAGGCCATGACCATGGCGGACAAGATCGTGGTCTTGAACGCCGGCCGCGTTGAGCAGATCGGCCCGCCTCTCGAGCTTTACCATAGGCCGAAGACCAAGTTCGTCGCCGGCTTCATCGGGGCGCCGAGCATGAATTTCCTGCCGGTGTCGATCGAGGAAGCCGCCGGCGGCACGGCCGTTGTCCGCTATGGCGCCGATACCAGGCTGACGGTCCCGCGGATTCAGACCGATGGCCTGCCCGGCGAGGGGCTGACGATGGGCATCCGCCCCGAGCATATGAGCATTAGCGCTGACGGCACCGGCGGCATCCAGGCGCAGGTCTTCGTTGTCGAAGCACTAGGCGGCGAGTCTTACATCCACGCAGACACGCAGGCCGGCCACCGCTTGGTCATCAAGGCTGGCGGCGACGTTGCCGTGCGTCGCGGCGAGCAAATTGAAATCAGGCTGGACGCGGGGCGCTGCCACCTGTTCGAGGCCGGCGGCGCCGCGGTTCCTCATCTGCCGACCTAGTCCCAAGGGACCGGTCAGCCGCGTCCCGAACGAGAGGTTGTCCCGATGTCCTCATGGCAGGCGCAGCTCAAGGCAACGATCGACCCGGTCGTTCGGCGCTCCAAGACCGTTGACGCCATTGTTGTCGGGTCGGGGGTTTTGGATCAGGTCGCGCCGCTTCTGACCGCCCACTTTGGGGCCACAAAGGCTGTCCTGGTCGCCGATGACAAGGGTTTCGAGGCAGCCGGGCAACGGGTCGACGCGATCCTCGCCAGGGCAGGCATAGCCGTCACCCGGCACATCTTTCCCGCCGAACCACGGCTCAAGGCATCGGTCGAGAACGCATCCGCCATCGTCGAGGCTGTGCGGCGCACCGGAGGGTTGCCGGTGGCGGTCGGGTCCGGCGTGATCAACGATCTGGTCAAGTACGCCGCCTTCCAACTGGATCAGCCCTTCTTTTGCGTGGCAACGGCTGCGTCCATGGACGGCTACGCCAGTGCCGGGGCGCCCCTGTCGGACCGGGGCTTCAAGCACACCATCCCGTGCGCCCCGCCGCGCGTGATGCTGGCCGATCTGGACGTTCTCTCTAAAGCACCTGCCGAGATGAGCGGTTGGGGCTATGGCGATATGGCCGGAAAAATACCCGCCGGCGCCGACTGGATTGTCGCGGACGCGCTTGGCATTGAAGCGATCGACGACGTCGCCTGGCCGCTGGTGCAGAACAACCTGCGCGACTGGTTGAGCGCACCCGCCGCCGTAGCCGCCGGCGATCCGCAGGCGATGGCGTTTCTATTCGCCGGACTGGTCGTCTCCGGTTTAGCCATGGAGTTCCACGGCAGCTCCCGCCCGGCATCGGGCGCGGATCACCAGATCGCTCACCTCTGGGAGATGGAGGATGTCGCATTCGGCGGTGTCCCGGTGTCGCACGGCGCCTGCGTGGCGCTCGGCACGCTGACGGTCGTATCGCTTTACGATTGGCTGCTGGCACAGGATCTATCGGGCATCGATGCCCGGACGATCGTCGGCAACCGTGCCTCGCTCGCCGCGGAGGAGGCCGAGATTCGCCGCCGTTTTGGCGAAGGCGCCATCGCCGAAAGGTCGATAGTGGAGACCCGCGCGAAATATCCAAACGACGATACGCTTTTGGCCCGCATTGACCACATCAAGGCGATCTGGCCGGCGCTGCGCGCGCGTTTGGCCGAATTCCTCATGCCGATGCCCGAGTTGCGATCCATGCTCCGTAAGGCCGGTGTCGTGACGGATCCCCTGCAAGTCGGCATCGGCCGCGCGCATCACAAGAACAGCGTGCTATCCGCCCGTTTCATCCGCCAGCGATATACGATCCTCGATCTACTCAACGACTTGGGCCTTCTCGACTCGGCCATCGATAGCTGTTTCGGCCCGGACGGTGTTTGGTCGCCGGCCGATGCACCGTTACGGCAAGCCGCGGGCGGACCTTAGGCGAGGCGATGGTCATGACAATGAAAGAGATGAACGATCAGGCCATGGCTGAGATTGCCGCGGTAATCGAGCGGATCGATGCCGGCGAGGTCGAGAGCCTGCTCCAGGCTCTTTCCACCGCAAAGCGGATCGCCTGTTACGGCGTTGGCCGCGAAGGCTTGATGATGAAAGCGCTGTGCATGCGCTTATTCCACTTGGGCCTGGACGCCCATGTGGTCGGCGATATGACGACACCGCCGCTCGGGTCCGGCGATCTGCTGCTGGTCAGCGCCGGGCCGGGCCGCTTCTCCACGGTCGAAGCGCTCATCGAGACCGCCAAGGCGGCCGGTGCCACGACCGCCTGCTTTACCGCCGAACCGGCGGGTGATTGCCCGGCCGCGGCGAACCACCGGGTGGTGCTGCCGGCGCAAACCATGGCCAAGGATGAGCACGGCCCCACCTCGCTCCTGCCCATGGGCAGCCTCTATGAAGGCGTGCAGTACCTCGCCTTCGAGTATCTGGTTCTTATGCTGCGGGATCGCCTTGAGGTCACGCCCGCCGCCATGCGCGCCCGTCACACCAATCTGGAATAGCCCCACGGATCAGGCGAACAGAGGGCATTGTGGTGCTGTCATCTATGGCCCCCCCTCTGATTGCAAGTGGTTTTGATGAATAGAGGCGGGTTGGGTGACGGTCGTGGTTGAAGTAGTTGCGGAACGAGGCGTGGATGGAGGCGAACTTCTGGGAGATCTTGATGTCCCTGAACCGCGCCATCGCTCCTTCCCGTCCTCGGAACGGCTGATGTGAGTTTTCTGCCCGGTTGTTGAGCCACCGCCCGCATTCCTGGCGCTCCGCAACACCAACGATCTTCATCACCAGTCGTTGTCGTGGGCCCATAGAGTCACCTGAAATCAGTGGCCTGCGCCGGCGGAGACACACGGAAAAGCTCAACTTCGGCCAGGCTTGGATCAAGGGGAGCGGCCCGATGCGGTTCGGTCGGCCATTTTTGATCGGTACGGACCATCGTCGTGCTCCGGCGTATCCGGTTCTTTCATTTGCCTTTTCTTTGGGCCGTGACACAATCTCTTGCGCTTGGCGTCGATCGACACAGTTGACTAACATCAATTCGCACCGCGTGATCCGAGCCTAAAATTCATTTTTCCAGGTCGCACTTTGGCGGCCTGACCGATGTGCGGAAGGGGCGGACATCCGGCCTCGGTCGCGGCACGTCAGGCATCTAGCCAATCGGCAACCTTTTGGAGTATCGGACTAGCTCGTCGTGGCTCAGACAAATGAAAACGGTCGAGATGGGACAATTGTTTCGATCCAAGGGGCCGTCGTCGACGTTCGCTTCGAGCACGACCTGCCTCCCATCAAGCGAATGCTTCGTAGTGGTCGGCATGGCGAGGTGGTCATCGAGGTGGCCGCGCTCGTTGGGCCGAAGCGGATTCGTGGGCTCGCTCTCAACGCAGATCACGGCTTGGCGCTCGGTATGGCGGTGACCGACACAGGCGGACCCATTCTGGTACCCGTGGGCCGGTCGCTGCTGGGACGCATGTTGAACCTGTTTGGCGAACCCATCGACGACGAGGGTCCTTTGGAGGATGTCGAGCTGCGGCCGATCCATGGCCGCGCGGTACCGCTGTCGCGCCGGCGGGTAAGCTCGGAGATCTTCGAAACGGGCATCAAGGCGATCGACCTTCTTAGCCCCTTGGAACGCGGCGGAAAGACAGGACTTTTCGGTGGTGCCGGCGTGGGAAAGACGGTCCTCATCACAGAGATGATCCACAACATGGTCGGTAAGTACGAAGGGGTCAGTCTGTTCTGCGGGATCGGGGAGCGCTGCCGCGAGGCGGAGGAGCTCTATCGCGAGATGCAATCCGCTGGCGTTCTCGGCAAGACCGTGATGGTGTTCGGGCAAATGAACGAGTCTCCGGGCGTGCGTTTCCGTGTCGGCCATGCCGCGATGACGATCGCCGAGTACTTCCGTGACGACTTGAAGCAGGATGTGCTGGTACTCATCGACAACATCTTTCGGTTCGTTCAGGCGGGCTCGGAAGTCTCAGGATTGTTGGGTCGAATTCCCTCCCGCGTGGGCTACCAGCCGACACTGGGAACCGAGTTGGCGGAGTTGGAAGAGCGGATATCCAGCACGGCCGCCGGCGCAATCACCTCGATTCAGGCCGTCTACGTGCCCGCGGACGATTTCACCGATCCCGCGGCCACGCACACCTTCGCGCACCTGTCGGCGTCGATCGTGTTATCCCGCAAGCGGGCCAGCCAGGGTTTCTACCCGGCCCTCGATCCCCTGCAGTCGGCGTCCAAGATGCTCACGCCTGGTGTCGTTGGGCAACGGCACTATAGAATCGCCGCGGCGGTGCGGCATGCCTTGGCCGAATATGAGGAGCTCAAGGATATCATTGCCATGCTCGGTCTCGAGGAGTTGTCCGAGAAGGACCGCCAAACCGTCGCGCGCGCCCGACGCCTCGAACGTTTCCTGACCCAGCCTTTTTTCAGTACGGAAGCGTTTACGGGGCAGTCGGGCCGGTTTGTGAGTCTCGAAGAGACCCTGGACGGCTGCGAGCGGATCCTGAATGGCGAGTTTGCCACGAGACCTGAGCACGCCTTCTACATGATCGGCGCCATCGACGAGGTGGAGGAAGAGGAGGGAAGCAGAGACAGCGAACAGGACATCAAGGAGGAGGCATCATGAGTCGCTCGGGACGCCGCCCTATCGGCCAAGCGGAGCCGTGACCATGCGCCTGAAGGTCTTCCTCCCCACCGAAGTTCTGTTGGACCAGCCGGTCGGGAAGGTTATCGCCGAGGCCCGGAACGGATCCTTCGGCATTCTTCCCCGGCACATCGGCATCGTTACCGCCCTGGTGCCCAGCGTGCTGGTGTACCTCGATGCGGAGGGCTCGGAACGGTTCCTCGGCATCGACGAGGGAACGCTGGTGAAGTGCGCGGACGAGGTGCTCGTCTCGACACGAAATGCCGTCCTCGGCGAGGACCTTCAAACCTTACGCGACGTCGTGCGGAAGAAGTTTCTCGAACTCGACGATCGGGAGAGGTCGGCCCGCAGCGCGCTCGCCCGCCTGGAGGCGGGAGTCGTCCGTCGCTTCGTTGAATTGCAGGAGCAAGCGCGATGACCGACGCTCCGCCCGAACGGCCGCAGGGCACGGGTGAGCGGATGTCCGATGAGATCGGGCGCAAGGTCGAGCGAAAGCTGAAAGCCCGCGGGGAGCGGCACAGAGGCATTTGGTTCGGTCTCGGCATGTTCGGACTCGTGGGTTGGGCGGTGGCAATTCCAACCCTCCTGGGCATCCTGCTAGGCCTCTGGCTCGACGATCTATTGCCTGGCAGGGTCTCCTGGACCCTGACGTTGTTGTTCCTGGGCATTGTCTTGGGATGCGTAAATGCTTGGTATTGGGTGAAACGGGAGAGCCAGCATGATCAATAGCTTCCCGCCTCTCGCCCTTGCCGTTCTTGCGATCGGTGCTGTTACCCTGTTGGCTACCCTTGGCCGCGCCGGCCTCGCGCGACTCGGACTCCCCGATGCGATCGGCTATCTCTTGATCGGACTGGCGCTAAACCTCGCCGACGGAGAGTTGGAGATTCTCTCTGGAGAGGCTGGTTATGCGCTCGAGGTTCTGGCTGCCGCCGGGATCGTGATCTTACTGTTTCGCGTAGGCTTGGAAAGCAACCCCTCCAAGCTTCTGCGACAACTTCCGAAGGCGAGTTTCGCGCTGGTCGGCAGCATCGTCCCGAGCGCGGTGTTGGGATATTTGGCCGTACGGTATTGGCTTGGAGGCGACCTTATCCCGGCGCTTTTCGTCGGAACCGCACTCACGGCCACAAGCGTTGGTGTTTCTCTTGCCGTGTGGCGTGAAGTGGGCGCAATCGACTCCGACAACGGCGCACTTCTGTTAGATCTGGCCGAGCTGGATGACATCGCCGGGGTCATTCTGATGGCGTTTCTATTGTCTATCGTGCCGCTTCTCCGGGGCGGTCCAGAACTGAACATTGAAACGTCAATATTAGGCGAAGCAGGATGGTTGATTCTTAAGTTGGCCGGCTTGTCCGCGCTTTGTCTTCTTTTCGCGCAATTCTTGGAACAAAAAGTGACGCGCTGGTTGGGTCGGATCGAAGCCAATCCCGCGCCCGTTATCCCTGTCGCTGGGCTAGGGTTAGTCGTCGCCGCGCTCGCCGGTTTGATGGGCTTTCCGCTCGCTATAGGCGCACTTTTTGCAGGTCTCGCCTTTAGCCGAGATCCGCGACATGTGAAACTCGACAAGGCCTTCGAGACGCTATCTCGATTCTTCGTACCCTTTTTCTTTGTTGGCATCGGACTCAAGGTCGACATGTCCCTCCTTACCACCGCGCTTGGCGCCGGTTCCATTCTCTTCGTTATCGCCGTCGTGGCCAAGTTCGCTGGAACAGCCTTTCCAGTCCTTGTGACCTCGGGCGGCGCGAGCGCTCTGCTCATAGGAGCGAGTATGGTTCCCCGCGCCGAGATCGCAATGATCATCATGGAGCGCGGACACAGCCTGGGAGACTGGGCCGTCCCACCAGAGCTCTACGGCAGCATGGTCTTCGTCGTCCTCGGTACCTGCCTACTGACGCCCCCGATTGCGCGTTGTATCCTCCGGCAAAACCCCCAAGGGAGCCGGCAATGATCAACGAACCCCTCCACCTAGTAACCGCGTTCACGATCGGGCTGGCATTTGCCGCGCTCTATCTCGCAACGCTCTGGGTCGTCGTACGGCGCCTACCTGGAGCGAAGCACCCCGGCCTTTTGTTGCTAAGCAGTGCCGTCCTGCGCATCGTGCTTCTTCTCGCCGGTTGGTATTGGATCGCGGACGGCAGCTGGGAAATATTGCTCGCCTGCCTGCTGGGTTTTCTCATCCTACGGTTCGCTGCCACGCGGTGGCTCACGGCCGCCGCGAAGCGTCCGATGGCGTCATAGGGATTCGCTAGGCCGATGCAGATTAGTCCCGATCAAGTGGTGTACTGGCAATGGGGAGGCTTCGCCGTCAACGCTACGATCGTCTTTACGTGGGCGGTCATGGCGCTGCTCGTCGTCGGGGCGCGAGTGGTGACGTTGCGATTGTCCGACACGGAACAGATGTCCCGCTGGCAGAATCTGCTGGAGGTCTTGGTCGTCGGCATGCGGGACCAAATCCGCGATGTAAGTCAGCAGAATCCGAAGCAATATCTCCCTTTCATAGGCACCCTGTTCCTGTTTATTGCGGTATCCAATGTTCTCGCAGTGGTTCCGGGCTTTCGACCGCCGACGGGCTCATTGTCCTCGACGACCGCGCTGGCGATATGCGTTTTGCTCGCCGTTCCGATTTATGGAATCGCCGAGAGAGGCGTGGGCGGCTATCTTCGCAAGTATATCCAACCGACGGTATTCATGCTGCCGTTCAACGTGATTGGAGAACTGTCGCGGACAGTTGCCTTGGCAATCCGGCTCTACGGGAACGTGATGAGCGGCACAGTGATCGTTGCGATTCTGATTGGCATCGCACCCTTCTTCTTTCCCATCATCATACAGGTGCTCGGGCTGCTGACCGGACTGATTCAAGCCTACATCTTCGCGATTCTGGCCATGGTGTACATCGCTTCGGCCACCCGCGCCCATGCCCCAGAAGAGAACGACGCCAGCAAACGGAACCAGCGCGAGGGTTCGCCGTAGCGAGTTCGCAATAAGGAGGGTTGAATGGATAGCTTGGGTTTAATTGGTGCGGTTTCGATCATCACGGCGGGCTTGACGATCGCCATCGGCTCCATCGGTCCGGCTCTCGGTGAGGCGCGGACCGCGGCGCAGGCCCTGAGCGCAATTGCGCAACAGCCCGACGAGGCTAACACGATCACACGGACGCTCTTCGTCAGCTTGGCCATGATCGAATCAACAGCGATCTACTGCTTTGTCGTCTCGATGATTCTGATCTTCGCCAACCCGTTCTGGGATCGGATTATCGCACAATCGGCCGGCTAACGGATGCAGATCGATTGGCTCACGGTCGCCGCGCAGATCGTCAATTTCCTTGTCCTGGTTTGGCTGCTGCAGCGGTTTCTATATGGTCCGATCACGCGCGCCATGGAGCGGCGCGAGCACCGCATCGCCGAACGGTTGCGTCAAGCCGACCAGAAGCGCGAAGAGGCCGACAGTGAAGCGCACGCATACCGTGAAAAGCAGAAGGAATTGGAGCAGCGTCGCGAACGCCTGTTGACCGAGGCGCAGGAGGAAGCGGAGCGCGAGCGCAAGGCGCTGGAACGGACCGCCCGGGAAGTCGTGGAGCAACGGCGGCAGGAGTGGCTGCAACAGGT
>Ga0209633_10001229_pt1 | contig 27156 bp, 31 predicted proteins | sample Cruoilmetagenom1_FD_187290 | JGI IMG/M metagenome (GOLD analysis project Ga0209633, IMG submission 187290) | Oil polluted marine microbial communities from Coal Oil Point, Santa Barbara, California, USA - Sample 1 (SPAdes) (version 2) | ecosystem: Environmental > Aquatic > Marine > Oil seeps ...
GCGGCTCCTCTGCAGTCGCAGTTGCCAAGAGGTACCTCGGTACGAATCCCACTCGGCGGGGCCGGCGCTGGTGTGCTGAATTCATGAATCTGGTCGAGCGCAAGCTCGGTCGGTCCGGCACCGGATCGGCCATGGCCAAGTCATACGCAAACTATGGGCGCCGCGTGTCGAGCCCGCGTCCCGGTGACATCGCTGTGCTGTCTCGCAGGGGTGGCGGTCATGTCGGCTATGTGATGTCGGTTCAAGGCAACAAGGTGAAGCTGATTTCCGGTAACCATGGCCGCAAGGTCGGGATCGGCACCTATTCGCGCTCGCGTGTTATCGCATTCGTGCGGCCATAGATGTCCAAACTACAAAACCCGCCGGTTAAGAGCAGGTGAAATAAAACTGGCGGCCGCCTTCGGGCGGCCGCTCTTTTTCTAAGAGCGCGCATTACGAAGCGCGTCTGCTGAGTTCATCGAGACTTTCCCTCAGCGCCTGGTCAAGAATGTCCGTACCCCGATCGAGTTCATCGACCGTCACGGTGAGTGGCGGTGCAATGCGCCACACGGCACCACGCTCCGGGCGCCGCTTGATATTCATCGAAAGCCCCAACTCCATGCACCGCCGGGTTGTCAAATCCCCCAGATCCAGATGCGGCTCGCGGCTTTCCCGATCCTTTACGAGATCGATGCCCAGCAGAAGTCCCTGCCCTCTGATTTCACCGATCACTTCATAGCGCTGCTGCAATGCGTCCAAGCTGCCTCGCAAATGGGCACCAAGTTCCTTCGCACGCTTGAGCAGGTTTTCTTTCTCAATCGTTTCCAGAACCGCAAGCCCCGCCGCCGCCGGAAGAGGGTCGGACACGTGGCTCGTATAGTAGGAAAAGCCACGGCTGTGGGCTTGTTCTTCGATTTCGTCGGTGGTGATCGTCGCAGCAAGCGGCAAGCCGCCGCCGAGGGTTTTTGAAACGCTCATGATGTCCGGCGTCACGCCGAGGCCTGTGGCCGCGAACTTTTCGCCAATGCGCCCAAATGCCGTCTGCGCCTCATCGAAAATGAGCATCATACCGCGGGATTTCGCTTCCTTCTGGAGAGTTTGGAAATACCCGTCCGGCGGTACGATCACTCCCCCCGCACTCAGGATCGGCTCAGCAATCACAGCAGCCGGAGCGCCTTCCGAGGCCATATCGAACAGATCCAGGCCCACCTTCATGCAGCTCATGTCGCACTTGTCGCGGCAATGGCGAATAGGGCAGCGATAGGAATAGGGCTCTGGAATGACCGATACCCCCGGTACTTTCGGACCATAGCCCCTTCGTTCACTGGCGAAAGAAGCCGCAGCTGATTGCCCGGTCACGCCGTGCCAAGATCCGCCAAGCGCGATCACCTCGTATCCACCGGTGATCATCTTGGCCATGCGCAGCGCAATCTCGTTGCTCTCGCTTCCCGTATTCACGAACATGGAACGCTTCAGAGGTGCCGGCAGCCACTCGCCGAGCTTCTTTGCCAGTCTCACCACCTGTTCCGGGATCATGCCCGAGAAGAGGTGAATCGCATCTTCCGAGCTCTCGCGAATAGCTTTCACAATAGCCGGATGTGAGTGGCCGAGCGTTGCGCACATCTGCCCCGACGTAAAATCGAGGATTTCCCGCCCCTCATCGTCCCGGACAACAGTGCCCTTGGAAGAAACGAACAATCGCTCTGTCTCCCCCTGGCCGTAGCGGATCAGCAGATCGCGGGCGGCGTCTCGCAATTCGGGGTCCATACGAATGCTCCTCCAACCAATCTTGGCGCACAGCTGCTATTCAGCTACTGCGGCTTCGGTGCGAACCTCTCAGCTTCCGACTTTGCCTTCGGCGTGTCATGCATGACATCTCCGCCTTCGGGATGTCGCTGCTGATTGGCCAGCAGGTCCTGCATCGCCAACGTAAGGCAGCCTTCCAGCAGCCGGTAGCTGGGCTCAAGCGCCTTGACCTCATCCAGACATTTGCTGCGTGCTTCCGGTGGTAGCGTTGGCCAAACGCCCGAAATCTGGCCACGGGCGCGCAGTTCAAAATGGGGACACTGCAAGTCGGCGGTGTTGCAGGTCGCGCTCAGAGGCCAGTTGGGGAAATCATCTGCCTGTGCGGGCCCCGCGAAAATTGCGGCAGCAATCAGGGACGCAATTGTCAGAAATTTTCTCACAGTGTATTTCCTCCGAAATAGGCTTGGTTCTGGTTCGCCGCAGTTATATCTCATACCATCACGAATGCATCGCGTTGCGCAATGTCACAACCATTTGTATGCGCCGCGACAACGCGCTATCAGAACACTGAGTTATGCAATCCGTCGCTGCAGGAGTTGAGGAAAGATGGCAAAAACACTCTACGACAAGATTTGGGACGACCACGTCGTTCACCAGCAGGACGACGGGACCTGCCTTATTTATATTGACCGCCATCTCATTCATGAGGTGACGAGCCCGCAGGCGTTCGAAGGTCTTCGCATCCACGGCCGCGGGGTCAAAGCACCAGACAAGACACTTGCCGTGGTCGACCATAACGTGCCGACTACACATCGCGGCGACGGCATCGATGATCCGGAAGCGAAGCTTCAGGTCGACACACTTGCTGCCAACTGTGCTGAATACGGCGTTGAATACTTTGACGAGGTCGACGTGCGTCAGGGCATCGTTCACGTGATTGGTCCGGAGCAAGGCTTCACGTTGCCGGGGACCACGATTGTGTGCGGCGACAGCCATACCGCCACCCACGGCGCGTTCGGCGCGCTGGCCCATGGCATCGGCACGACCGAGGTGGAACACGTTCTGGCGACGCAGACGCTGATCCAGGAAAAGTCGAAAAACATGAAGGTCGAGGTCACAGGCAAGCTGCCTGAAGGTGTTACCGCCAAGGATGTGATCCTCGCCATCATCGGCGAAATCGGGACCGCGGGCGGAACCGGCCACGTGATCGAATATTGCGGGCAGGCAATTCGCGATCTGACCATGGAAGGCCGCATGACGGTCTGCAACATGTCGATTGAAGGCGGCGCACGCGCGGGCATGATCGCGCCGGACGAGGCCACGTTCAAATACCTTGAAGGCCGGCCGCGTTCGCCAAAGGGTGCTGCATGGGAACAAGCGATGACCCACTGGCAGACGCTTCACACCGATGATGGTGCTGAGTTTGAGACTGAAATGACGCTCGATGCGGCCAACCTCCCGCCCATTGTGACCTGGGGCACCAGCCCCGAAAACGTCGTGGCGGTCACCGGCAAGGTGCCGAGCCCGGACGACGCCGTTGAGCATCACCACAAAGAGGCAATAAAGCGGGCGCTCGACTATATGGGTCTGACGCCGGGCACAAAGATCGAGGACATCACCGTCGATCGTGTGTTCATCGGATCGTGCACCAACGGGCGGATCGAGGACCTGCGCGCCGCGGCGGCAGTGATCGACGGCAAGCAGGTGAGCGAAAACGTCAATGCCATGATCGTTCCGGGTTCGGGTCTGGTGAAAGAGCAGGCGGAATCTGAAGGTCTCGACAAGATCTTCAAGGAAGCTGGATTCGAGTGGCGCGAGCCGGGATGTTCCATGTGCCTCGCCATGAACCCGGACAAGCTCGACCCACGTGAGCGCTGTGCTTCAACCTCGAACCGCAACTTCGAGGGTCGCCAGGGGCATCTCGGGCGCACGCATCTCGTCTCCCCCACCATGGCAGCGGCAGCAGCCATTGCCGGGCGTTTCGTCGATGTGCGGAAAATGAACTAGGTGCAAAACCCAGCAAAGAGTTGAAATATTAACCGCTGAACTGCTATACGCTGTCCCCATGACTGCGATTCTTCACACCGCGCGGATTATTCGCGCCATTCGAATTACCGGCCCGGCCGCTTAGACAGCGCGCCGGGATTAGCCCGTCCGTAATTCGAATTTCTTGTGAAGGAGACACAGCCATGTCTTCCCGTCGATCTGATTTCAATGCAGCTGCGTCTACGCAGCAATCTGACAGCGATGCCGTTCTGGCGATCTTTTTTGTAACTGCGGCCGCCGACCCCGGAATGGTGCAACGTCTCGTCGAACCGTTCTCCAAACTTGGTCTGGTGCCCGCACGCGTCCACATTTCAAGCGAGGATCGTGATGGCGCGGAAATTTCAGCCGATCTGAGGGTCACGGGGCTGACACGTCAGACTGCCCATCTGATTGACAAGGCCCTGCGGCGCATCGTTGGCGTACGTCAGGTGATCGCGCTCGCGGAGTAAGCGAAAGCGTGTTCCAGGCTTCAGCAGACGATCAGCTATCGCTTTCAGACTGTAAATAGGTTGGCGCAGGGCATATACCCACCGGCAAGCGAGGAGTGACGCGTGTCTGAACTGATTGCGCAATACGGTTATGCCGCGGTGCTGATCGGTACAATACTCGAGGGCGAAACCATTCTCGTTCTAGGTGCCGTAGCGGCAAAGCTCGGCTACCTCAAAATCGACTTCGTCATTCTTGCCGCCTTTCTCGGATCCTTTATCGGCGACCAGTTCTACTTTTGGATTGGGCGGCGCTATGGCGACAGACTGCTGTTGCACAGGCCTTCATGGCGCATGCGGATTGGCCAGGCGACCCAGATGCTTGAAAAATACGATACGTGGTTCATCCTCGGCTTTCGCTTTGCCTACGGTCTGCGGAGCATTTCTCCGTTTGTAATTGGTATGAGTCGAATTGCGGCATGGCGTTTCATGTTGCTGAACATGATCGCCGCGTTCATCTGGGCCGCCGCACTTGGGAGCGTGAGTTATTTGCTCGGGGCTGTCATGCAACGACTTCTCGCAAAGTTTGAAGTCGTCGAACACTATGCGATCCTGATTGTCGCAATTGCGGGGGCGTTGGTGTGGCTGGTGCACTTCATCGGGACGCGACTGCGCACGCGGCGCTACCTGGAAAATGAGTATGCTTCCACAAGCCAAGGCGATAGATCAGACAGTGACGTTTGAAATTACGTCACAGTCATCTAAATTGACCGGCATGAAGCTCGGGGAGACAGGCTAGGCATGAGTTGGCGCAGTGTTACGTTGACGATCGGTTTTTGCGCCATGATGGTTTTTACGTCATTGGGCGCCACCGCATTCGCGCAGGCCGATTTCGTCGAGCCTGGCTCTGACCTTGACCTGCCGCTTCCCGACTATTTGGCCAAGGCTGGTCCTGACGCGAAACTCATTGATGCCGGAAAACTCAAACTCGACAAACACCGCATGATCTGTGGCAAGCGTCCCACTATTATTGACCCAAGTTTCGAAAGCTGGGGTGGGGCTTATCCAGGTTATTTGATTTTGAACCCCAAGCGGCTCAAAGGCCTTCCAACCCCGGTAAAGCTTTTCATCTACGCCCATGAATGCGGACACCAGTTCGTTGGACGCGATGAAAGTGCTGCGGATTGTTTCGGCGTCAAACGAGGCAGGCGCTACGGTTGGTTGAATGATAAAGGCCTGACACAGGTCTGCGAATTTATTTCCAAACTCAAGGGTGATGCCAACCATGCGGCGGGTCCTGAACGATGCAAGAAGATCCGCGTATGCTACAAAGAGGCCGCACCGCGCACATCGCGCAGCAGCCAAAGCTCTCAATGAATCCGCAATAACGTGACTTGACCGGTTGGTATTGTCACCACAGTTTGCTGCTTCAGCTAGAAGACGGGGAAATGGATTGAGAATTCTGCGAATCCAGACGTTCGCACTGATTTGTGCGTTGAGCGCAAGTGCTGCGGTGCTTACCACGGCGGCGCCTGAACCACAGGCTGCGCCAAAGGACAAGATGCTGGCGCCAGGCAAGCTCAAACTTGCAGGGCGCTATGTACGCTGCGGTCGCACGCCAACACTGATGTCCCACACATTCTGGGATTATGGCGGCGCCAAAAAAGGCATGATCATTCTCAACCCATCCAAGCTCGAAGGCCTGTCGGAAGCGGTTCGGCTTTATGTTTATGGCCATGAGTGCGGGCACCAGGTCTATGGACCGCGCGAAACCCGTGCTGACTGCTACGCGGTCGAACGTGGAAAGCGCGAGGGCTGGCTCACGAACACTGGCATGAACGAGATTTGCACGTTTCTTGAGCCACATCCCGGGGACTGGATTCATCCGCCTGGTCCCAAGCGCTGCGAGATCATGAGACAGTGCTTCGACAAGGCGAAGCCGCGCCGGGCCCGGAACTAGACTCCGCCGGAACTAGACTCCGAAAGTGTTAACCGGCCGGCTACGCGGCGCCAGAAACCGCGGTGGCGATTATGTAAGCACCGAGCAGCAGAAGTGCTGTAAAAAACACCTTGCGGAACCGTTCTTCAGAAAGGCGCTGACGGATACGCTGGCCGAACACCATGCCAATGACCGCGGGCAGCAAGGCTGCCGCGGATACAATCGATAACTCTCCAGTGAGCAGATCATTGCCTTTAAGCGCTGCAGCCAGCGCCAGGGTGGACACCGTGAACAGCATGCCCATGGCCTGAATCAACATGTCTCGCGGCAGGCCGATCGCCTGAAGGAACATGACGCCGGGCACCACAAACGACCCTGTCATGCCTGTCAGAATTCCGTTCGCGGTCCCGATCAGAGGGCCAGCCCAAGCCTCTTGACGCATATTGAGCGCAATCCTGAAACCTGACAGGCTGATGCTCGCATAGCTCACCAGAAGCACCCCGAGGAGCGCTGAAAGCCACGCCAGATCAACACGGGTCAGTGCGGTAGCACCAAGCCAGACCGTGACCGTCGCCATAAGCAGGAAAAGCCAGATCCGACGCAGAATGGTCCAGCCGTTGCCTCCCACCATCGCCTGCCACAGGTTGGTAACAAATGACGGCACCAACAGCAGCGCCATTGCGCTCGGCAGGTCGATCACAACCGTCAGGATCGCAAGGCTGACCGTCGGCAAGCCGAGCCCGATGACACCTTTTACGGTTCCGGCCAGCAGGAAGGTCGCGGCGACGGCGAGCAAGGTCATCGATTCGAACATCGCGTGATACTAGCGATGGAGTACCCTGGTTGGAATACAAGATGACAGACTCAGGCATCCGCGACATCCTTGATGTCCACCGGTCTTGACCAAAGCCTTCAAACGCCGCATGAAAAGGCCTCGTAGAGATGTGCTGTCATTCAGGCCACCACCAAGCGAGTTGAGCCCATGGAAAAATTCACGACCCTCACAGGCGTTGCCGCGCCGATGGACATGATCAACGTTGATACCGATGCGATCATTCCCAAGCAGTATCTGAAGACAATCAAGCGGTCGGGGCTCGGTGAGGCGCTCTTCTCGGAGATGCGCTACAAGGATGACGGCTCGGAAAACGAGGACTTCATTCTCAACAAACCGGCCTATCGGGAATCAAAAGTCCTGGTTGCTGGTGAAAATTTCGGCTGCGGTTCAAGCCGCGAGCACGCACCATGGGCGCTGCACGACTTCGGCATCCGCTGCATCATTGCGCCCTCCTTCGCTGACATCTTCCACAACAACTGTTTCAAGAACGGTATGTTGCCGATCGAATTGCCACAGGAAGACGTCGACAAACTGCTGGAAGACGCTGAGCGCGGCGCCAACGCGACCATCACCATCGATCTGGAAAAGCAGGAAATTACCGGACCCGATGGCGGCGTGATCAAGTTCGAGGTCGACGCACATGCCCGCCACTGCCTGCTCAATGGTCTCGACGATATTGGCCAGACGATGCAGAAGAAAGACAAGATCGAGGCGTATGAGGAGCAAATTCAGGTCGCACGTCCCTGGGTTTAGGGAAAACCGCGGTCCGACCTTAGCCGGTCATGGCTGCGGTCATCGCGAGACGGTCAGGATCAGATTACGCCCTCATCCTCAAGAGCCGCCTGTTCCGCTTCACTTAGGCCAAGCTCGGCATAGATATCCGCATTGTGCGCACCGAGCGTAGGCGGAGGGTCATCGACTGAAACCGCCGCTCCGTTCATCTTGACCGCCGTGCGCAACAGTTGCACATCACGCCCAACCCCCGGCACCTGCTCATAGTTCGCGATAATCCCGCGTTCGGCGATCTGCGGTTCGGCCAGAATTTCCGGGACGGTGAAAATCACGCCGGCTGGTATGCCCTGCTCCGTCATCAGCGCCACCCACTCCCTGGCTGATTTCTCAGCAAGCGCTGTCTCCAACTCGTCTCTCAGAGCATAGCGATTCTTTAACCGGGCATGGCGCTCCCCATAGGCTGGATTCTCAATCAGATCTTCCCGATTGACCAACCTGCACAGGACTTCAAACTGTTCCTGCTTGTTTGCGGCGATGTTGAGCAGCCCGTTGCCGGTCCTGAACGTGCCGGAAGGGGCGGCGGTAAAATTCTCATTTCCAAGTGGTTTCGGGTCAATCCCGGCAACCAGATGATTGGATACCACCCAGCCCATAGTAGCCATGGTGGACTCAAGCATGGAGACGTCGATGAATTGTGCTCCGTTCTTGTCACGGCCTGCAAGTGCGGCACAAACCGCCATGGCTGCCGTCAGCCCTCCGATTGTGTCACACATGGGATAGCCGACGCGGTAGGGCGCGGTTTCCGCACTGCCGGTAATGCTCATTACACCGGATACGCCCTGAACGATCTGGTCATAGGCTGGCGCGTCACGCATTGGCCCGTCCTGCCCGAACCCGGAAATTGCGCAATAGATAAGCTTCTTGTTATGCGTCTTCAGCGCTTCGAAACCCAACTCCAGGCGATCCATGACGCCGGGGCGGAAATTCTCCACCAGCACCTGCGACTGCGCTACCAGTTTTTTGAGCAGCGAACGCCCTTTCTCGTGCTTGAAATTGAGCGTGATGGAACGCTTCCCCGCGTTCTGGGCCATGAACGAGACACCCATGAGCTTCTTGTTTAATGCAGGATCGCCACCCAGCTGCCGAGCGAGATCGCCGCGACCCGGCATTTCCACCTTGATGACGTCAGCTCCAAGATGCGCAAGCTGGTGGCCGCAGAACGGTCCGGCAAGGACATTCGTCAGATCAAGTACGGTGGTGCCTTCAAGCGGTTTGGAGGACATGGGAGTTTCCACGAAGAGGTTTGGTGATGACTGATTAGCAGATTTTGAAACCTACCGCGCGGCATCTCCAGCATCAAAATGAACGGCAAGCCAGACAGTTGGCTCCTCGTCCGATGTCCAGTCAACGCGATGGCGGCAGTGGGCCGGTATCAGGACATGGTCCCCGGGCGCCATTTGCAGATCCTCGCGATCATCGTCGAACCGCAAACGTGCCCCGCCTTTCAGCACGACCACCCACTCGTCGTCATCCTGGTCGTACCACTCACCCGGCGGTGTGGTATGGCCGGTCGACACGATACGAACGATGCGCACTGAACCGCCGGATGCAAGCTCGCTGAACAGCTCCTCAGGCAGTTGGGCCGGAAGGTCGCGAAAAAGATTTGCAGCTCGATGATGGTCGGGTCCATTGCCAGACATGCGGCGCTTGTTCGGTAGCGGAATTGGTTAGCGGGCGTCGATGATGTCATACTTTGCCCTTGCGTGCGACTGGTTCTCCGGCTAGGCAAACCCGGCCCGCTGAGGCCGTGAATGGCGCCGACACACAAGACAATAAAGACTGCTTCCGGAGGAAACACCCATGGCAAACTACGATCTTCTGCTTCTGCCCGGCGATGGCATCGGACCGGAAGTGATGACCGAGGTCGAAGGCGTCGTCGATTGGCTCAACGGCCAGACCCAGAACAGCTTCAACGTTGAAACGGAACTGGTCGGCGGTTCGGCTATCGAAGCGCATGGCGTGCCCGTGACCAACGAAACGGTCGAAAAAGCAGACAAGGCGGACGCCATTGTTCTCGGTGCGGTTGGCGGACCGAAGTGGGATGGCGTCGACTTCGAAATCCGCCCGGAGGCAGGATTGCTTAGGCTCAGGAAGGACCTTGATCTGTTTGCCAATCTGCGTCCTGCCATCTGTTACCCCGCCCTTGCTGAGGCATCTTCACTCAAGCCGGAGGTGGTCGAGGGACTCGACATCATGATTGTGCGCGAGCTGACCGGCGGCACCTATTTTGGTGAGCCGAAGGAGATCACCGATCTCCCTGATGGCCAAAAGCGTGGCGTGGATACCACTGTCTACACCACCTCTGAAATCGAACGCATCGTCCGTGTCGCCTGCGACCTCGCCCGCAAGCGGAGCAAAAAAGTCCACTCGGCGGAGAAACGCAATGTGATGAGCACCGGTGTGCTTTGGCACGAAGTCGCGGACCGCATCTTTAGGGAAGAGTATTCGGATCTGGAATCACATCACATCCTTGCCGACAATTGCGCCATGCAACTCATACGCTGGCCCAAACAGTTCGATGTTCTCGTGACAGACAATCTGTTCGGCGACATGCTGTCTGATGAGGCGGCGATGATGACAGGCTCCCTTGGCATGCTGCCGTCCGCTTCACTTGGTGCGGAACAGGCCGGCAAGTGCAAGTCGCTTTACGAGCCCGTCCATGGTTCTGCACCCGACATTGCCGGCACCAACCAGGCAAACCCCATCGCCACCATCGCCAGCTTCGGGATGAGCTTGCGTTATTCGTTCGATATGAGCGAAGCGGCAGATATCGTTGACAAGGCGATCGCCAATGTTCTCGATGCCGGATTGCGCACCGCCGATATCATGCAAGACGGCATGAAGCAGGTCTCGACTTCAGAAATGGGCGCTGCCATCAAAGCTGAAATGAGCAAGCTCAGCGCGTAGCAAGAGCAGGACGATATGACCGATATTGCCATCATTGCGTTTGACGGCGTTACGGACATTGATGTGTGGCTGCACTGGGACTTTCTCAACCGGCCGCTCACCATGTTTCCGGAGGAACAGGCTGAAGCAGACGACGCTCCGTCTGACGATGCGGAAGAAACCGCTGAAGAGGGAGAGACGGAGAACGTCGAGGAGGATGATACCCCGAAGCCGGGCCGCAACTGGTCGGTGATGATCCTAGGGACCAAGCCGCAACATATTACTGCCGCCGGGTACGAAATGCATACACACGGCTCGATCGAAAGCGCCCGCGACATGGACGCGGTTGTGGTGGCGAGTGGCCCCGCCACGCGCGAACTTATGAATGATCCCGAATTCCTCGCCCGCCTGCTGCTCGATCCCGACGACCAATATGTCTGTTCGCAATGTTCCGGCGCGCTCATTCTCGCAGGCTCCGGATTGCTGGCGGGTATTGAGGCGACCACCTGCCCCACGGCACGCGAACCGCTCGAAAGCAAGGGCGCTATATTCGTCGACAAACCCCTGGTAACTCATGAGCGCATGGCCATGGCCGCCGGGTGCCTGGCCGGAGTTGAGCTTGACCGATGGCTCCTGACCCAACTGATCGACAAGGAGACGGCAGACAAGTGTATCGATTCCGGCCTTGGCTGGGGCCAGGGCATTGAGCGAGTCTACGGTTAGTCTTATCAACGCCACACTGAGCTCATGAGCAAATCCAAACCAATCATTGAAGATGCCGTCACCATCGTGCCCGTGCGGGACGTCGAAGCGAGCGTGAGGTTCTACACGGACACGCTTGGATTCGAGCAGCGTTTCATATCGGACGACAAGATCTTTGCCACCGTGGTGCACGGCGAAGCGGCGTTGCATCTTTTGTACACAGAAGACCAAGCCTCCCTCAAAGCAACCGCCAACCACATTTCCGTCTATCTGTGGGTGCGGGGCGTGGACGACCTCTACGCAGCATACAAACTAAAGCTTGATGCACTTGAAGAGGGACGTGTGCGCGCACCGTTCGACCAGCCTTACGGGATGCGGGAATTTCACGTGAAAGACCCGGACGGATGCCTACTGTTCTTTGGTGAAAATATATCGCCTGACTAGAATGTGCGTCCGAATGGGGGCCTTGCAGCGGCCTCAATCATCGGTTCTGTTGACCCGATATTTCGCACGACTCGGTCAAGGAGTAATACGAGTATGATGGACTGGACCGGATTGGTATATGCTGTCCTTTTTGCGCTTTGTGGCGTAGCGCTGGTGAGCGCTCAGGCTGCCAACAGTGCAGAGACGGTCCCGGCTGCGGTTGTTCAGAAAAGCGAAAAGCCAAAGCGGGTGCTGACACCGGAAGAACTGGCGGAAAAAGCGCAGCGGCGTATTTGCAAAATCCAGATCTGCAGCATCTTTTCGACCAGGGATCCGAAAGGCGCCGACATCGATTGTCCGATTGTAAAGACCTGGCGCGAGGAGGATATCGCCAACATCCTCTCCGGCGGAAAGCTCGACTGGCCCTGGGGCAAGGCGCGCTGCACCACACAGCTCAAATTGAGCCGCGCCATGCTAGCGGCTGCCGCGAGCGAGGATGGTACGCAGGCCAAGCTCGACAAACACACAATCACCTGCTCGCTCGATTTGAAGTCAGAGGGCGAGAATTACGACGTCCAGGTCGACATCACGCCGGAGATTACCTTCAAGGGCGGAAAGGCGACCGCCGGACGTATGAATTGGGGCTCCATCGATGCACCGATGCTGGCCTATTCGGTGATTTGGCCTAGTGCCAAACTCGACAACTCTCTCAACGTACTTCAGAGCCCGCTTATTGATATGATCAACGAATTCATGAGCAAGAAGTGCGGCGAGGTAAAAGATCAGCTGCCCTTGCGCGCATCAGTCACGGGGCCTGGCAACTAGCCCAGCCTTTCCAGAGACCCGCCACATCTCATTCGAGGGTGCGCTTTTCGGTCTGTTTCCCACCGCAATTCTGAATTCAGCCTGACACAATGGTGCCAGAGAGTTCGCGCTATTGGTGTATTGGACTCATCGTTTAATAAACTTTGGTTCTATGTCCCAATGTCGTATTAACTGTCCTACTGCACCTGCGCCCAAGTGTCGCGGTTGGGAAGTGGCTTTGCGCGCAATTGACAAAGGTGAAAGCAAACCAAATCGGAAAGGGGGCTCACCGATGACAACTACCTTTCTCGTGGCCGTAGACGGCAGCGAAGGCAGCTTGAGAGCTGCAAGTTTCGCCGCAGAACGCGCCAAGGCCGGTAAGGCCAAGATCGTCCTCGCCTATGTAATCGAGTGGTCGCCATACAGTTTTCATACGCCTGAAGAACTGGCTGAGCGCCATAAGCGCCGAGAAGAGGAAATTGAACGCGCGCACAGCCGTGTTCTTGATCCCGTCTTCAAGTCACTAAAGGACAAGGGTGTAGACGTTGAAACGGTCGTACACCACGGACACCCGTCTGAAACTCTCGCTGAAATCGCAACGAACAAGGGTGCGGCGCAGATTTTTATCGGCCGCAAGGGCGAGTCACGAATAACCGCGCTGCTGTTCGGCAGTGTCGCCGGAACACTCGTCCAAACGTCTCCGGTTCCCGTAACCGTTGTCCCGTAAGACAGCATCTCTTGGACACACCAGAAGGGGGGGTGTCATGAAACGAATTTTTCTATCCGCGCTCATACTCGTGCTGATGAGCGTATCTGCTTACGCCGGTTTTGATGAAACGATCAATACCGCGACCGCGCCGATCGCAAAATGGTTCGGGAAAGTTGTCTTCTTCAAGATACCGATTGGTGATGCGGCGCTGCCGCTGGTCGTGCTCTGGCTGGTTGTCGGCGGAGTCTTCTTCACCTTCTACATGGGCTTCATCAACATTCGCGGCTTCAAGCACGCCATTGAGCTTGTACGCGGCGATTATTCCAATCCCAAGGACGCAGGTGAGGTTTCCCATTTCCAGGCGCTTGCAACAGCGGTCTCCGGTACGGTTGGTATCGGCAATATCGGCGGCGTCGCGGTGGCGGTGACCGTTGGTGGACCCGGCGCCACATTCTGGCTGATCATGGCCGGATTCCTCGGCATGTCGACCAAGTTCGTGGAATGTACGCTCGGCGTCAAATACCGCAATGAGAACCCGGACGGCTCGGTTTCGGGCGGTCCGATGTACTATCTGCGCAAGGGCTTTTCCGAGCGTGGCATGGAAGGTTTCGGAAAGTTTGTCGGCGCCTTCTACGCCATCGGCATCTTTCTCGGTGCACTCGGCATCGGCAACATGTTCCAGTCAAACCAGGCCTTCGTTCAATTTGTGAACGTAACTGGTGGGACGCAGGAGAGCTGGTTTGCTGACAAGGGCTGGTTGTTTGGCATCGTCATGGCGCTGATCGTCGGATCCGTCATCATTGGTGGCATCAAGTCAATCGCGAAGGTGACCGAAAAAGTCGTGCCGTTCATGGCGATCTTCTATTGCGCATTCGCCCTGATCGTCATTTTCATGAACTATGATGCAATCCCGCAGGCGATCGAAAATATCTTCACCGGCGCCTTAACCGGCGAAGGTGTAGTCGGCGGCGCACTGGGAGCCTTGATTATCGGGTTCCAGCGTGCGGTCTTCTCGAACGAGGCAGGTATTGGTTCGGCATCCATTGCGCACTCCGCAGTGCGGACCAGTGAGCCGGTTACCGAGGGTGTGGTTTCACTGCTCGAGCCGTTCATCGATACCATCGTGATCTGCACGATCACCGCACTGGTTATCGGTACAGCGTCGGTTGCCGAACCGGGCTTTGCATTGGTCGGTCAGCAAGGTATCGCCATGACATCGGCGGCATTCGAGCGTGAGATATCCTGGTTCCCGATACCGCTTGCATTCGCAGCCATGCTGTTTGCGTTCTCCACCATGATTTCCTGGTCCTATTACGGCCTGAAGGGCTGGACCTATCTGTTCGGGGAAAGCCTGGTAATGGATCGTTTGTACAAAGCGATCTTCTGCTGTTTCGTGGCTCTGGGCTGCATGGTGCAACTTGGCCCGATCCTCGACATCTCCGACGCATTCGTGTTCCTGATCTGCGTTCCGAACATCCTCGGATTGTACGTTCTAGGGCCCATTGTGAAGAAGGAAATGAACTCCTACTTCGCTCGCGTCAAAAGTGGAGAGATCAAGAAATATCAGCATAGCTGATAACCAGAATTCGGCTCCGGAAACCCGGTCCCTTTCGAGGGGCCGGGTTTTTTATTTCCACCGGTCCACACGCACCGGGCATTCGCCTCAGCTCTTGGCCATTTCGGCAATTTTCACCACGGTGTTCCAGTTTCGAGCTGTGCCGCGCGTTTTCAGTTTCCGCTCAATCAGGACATTGGTGAGCTTCGATTTTCCGACACCAAGGGGATAGTCGATATAGAGATGTCTGCCTGAAGCGTGGACCCGCTCCGGCCCGGAAATAGCGTCTTCCAGCGCTCCCATGGCATATGCCCCGGGAGCTTCCTTCAGGGCCATCACAAACAATCGGCTGGGATCGTCCCTGGCCTTTTCCGGAAACGGGTTTGCGGCGATGGCGTCATTCCACTCGTCAGGTGTGCGGACATAGAATGTCGTATCAAGACCAAGACGTGTCGACGCCTGGGTTTCAAGGAACGTCTCCAGTTCATCGCCGGGGAGATCATCACACTCAAACACAACATTGCCGGTCTGGATCAATGTTCGCGCGTTGCCGAAGCCAAGATCACCAAAAAAATCCCGCAAATCGGCCATGGCGAGTTTGCCGGTGCCTCCGACATTGACGGCGCGCAGCAGAGCCATTCGCACAGGCATTGTGATTTTCCTATAGTCGCGCGCCGAGCATCCGCCGCAATGTGCCGTCTTTGTCCATAAGATGGTGCTTCAGTGCGCCGATGACATGCAGCGAAATAATCCCGATCAACGCCCAGCCAGCCCAGTAGTGGATGAAGCTGCCTCCATCGCCAAGCCATGGGATTTCCTTTGCCGGCGGGCCGATATTGAAGAGGCCCAGTATGGGGATCGGATGACCGTGCCCATAGGAAAGGGCAGCACCGGACAGCGGCATGGCAACGGTCGCGATCAGCAGACAATAATGCACAGCCGTAGCCAGTGTGTGCTGCCATGCAGGATAGTCAGTCGCCGGCACCGGCATTCCATTCATCCAACGCCAAAGGACACGGAATGCCGCGATCATAAATACCGTCGTACCAGCCAGCTTATGATAGCCATAGAGTTCCGACTTCCATTCGCCTTTAGGCAAATCAGTCATGTAGAGACCTACCGCCAGAAGGCAAATAATGGTGATTCCAACTGCCCAATGAAACGCAATCGTGAGCGGACTGAACTGTTCGCGCGTGTCCGACATGGCGATACCTCGTCAGGAAAAATCCGCAGCGTGCCTGGGTCCCAACTTCAAAGCATAAACGGTCCGGCAGCGTTCTTCCTTGCAAAAAACCGTTATTGCCGCCTCGCCGGTCAAGCAATCAGTATGCTCGCACCGGTGGTCGTGCCGCTTTCAATAGCCTTGTGTGCTTCAACCGCGTCTGCAAGCGGATATTCGCGGCCTATGTCGGCCCTAATCACGCCTTGACCAATCACCTCAAACAACTCGTTTGCTGTCGCCTCCAAGTCGGCGCGCTTCGCCACATAATGCATGATCGCGGGCCGGGTAATGAACAGCGAGCCGCGCGCGCCAAGGTCGGTAATAATGTCGATGGGGTCGGGTGGGCCCGAAACATGTCCGTATGCCGCACACACGCCCATCGGCCGCAGGCTATCCAGTGATTTTTGAAGCGTGTCCTTGCCGATGGCTTCATAGACTACGGCAACGCCCTCACCATCCGTGACCTCGCGGCAGACTTGCACGAAGTCCTGTTCCTTGCGCACGACGGGAAAATGACATCCTGCCGAGCGGGCGGCTTCCGCCTTTTCCGGCGTGGAGACCGTGCCAATGACTGTTGCGCCGAGATGGTTTGCCCAGCGGCACAGGATCAGACCCATACCTCCGGCAGCAGCATGGATCAGGATCGTGTCTCCACGCTGCACCGGGTAGGTGCGGCGCAGCAGATATTGGGCTGTCATCCCCTTCATGAGGAGAGCCGCGACCTGTTTGTCCTCGAGGGCTGCGGGAAGATGAAGCAGCTTGTCGGCGGGGTAGTTGCGAGCCTGGGCATAAGATCCGAGCGGCGGAATTCCATAGGCGACGCGCTCGCCGATTTTGAAGCCGTCAACGCCTGAGCCCACGTCCTCCACGATACCGACAGCTTCAAAGCCAATGACACAGGGTGGAGGTGGGACGGGCCAGGGGTGGGGCACACCACCCCGGTGATAAGTGTCGGCGAAATTGATCCCGATTGCGGTGTGACGCAGGCGCACCTCTCCTTCGCCAGGTTTCGGGACATCCACATTCTGCCACCTCATGACATCGGGTGGTCCAAATCCATGGATGACTTGTGCTTTGGTCATGCCGCTCCCAGGTTGGGCGTGTCAGGCTGGCGCAACACCCGCACGCTCAAGTTCCGGACCAAGTCTGCCGAACATGGCAAGACCGAACATGCGCAAATCACTGACGAATGAATAGGCCCAGGCGCGGGGTCCCTTGAACGCCATTGGCGTATTGCCCTGGACGAGGAAATGACCGGCCCATGCAAAAGCGTATCCGGCCGCAACGCCTGCGGCAATTGCCCACCAATAGCCGGTCAACATGGCCCCAACGAGTGCCATGACGGCGAAAGCAGTCCCGACATAATGGAACAAGCGCGTGCCTGTGGCGGAATGCGCGCGGAGGTAAATCAGCCAAAATTCATCAAAACTCTTTCCAACCAATATCCTGGTCCTTTTAAGTGATTGATCTTTTTTGTGAATGGTGCCTGCGGTTCGCGGATTTTAGCGGATATAGGTCGGCAAGTCGCAATCGCAATGGTCGGACCAAATAAAATGCGAAATCTGCCGTAATTTGATCCGCACGACTATACGCAAATCCTTTACATTGCGTGATGCATAACCTAAATCCCGCGCTAGTTCTGCAGGGCAACACCTGCTCGCTTATTTGGAGTGTATGATGGGTTACAATATCGCCATTGTCGGTGCCACCGGAAATGTGGGCCGCGAATTGCTGGAGATTCTTTCTGATCGCGAGTTTCCGGTGAATGAGGTATTCGCAATCGCGTCGCGCCGTTCGCTCGGCACGGAGGTCTCGTTCGGCGACAAAACCCTCAAATGCCAGGACCTCGAACAATTCGACTTTTCCCGCGCAGACATTGCATTGATGTCGGCAGGCGGGGAGCTGTCCAAGGAGTGGGCGCCGAAGATTGCCGCCACCGGCTGTGTCGTTATCGACAACTCTTCAGCCTGGCGCTACGACGCGGATGTTCCGCTTATTGTTCCAGAGGTGAACGCGGACGCCGTAAGCGGCTTCACGAAGAAAAACATCATCGCCAACCCGAATTGCTCCACGGCTGAACTCATGGTCGCGCTCAAGCCACTCCATGATGCTGCGACCGTAAAGCGCGTGGTGGTTGCGACCTATCAGTCCGTTTCCGGTGCCGGTAAAGAGGCAATGGAAGAGCTTTGGAACCAGACCAAGGGCATTTTCGTCACCGACCCTCCGACGCCTGAAAAGTTTCCAAAGCAGATCGCTTTCAATGTGATCCCGCATATCGATGTCTTCATGGAAGACGGCTACACCAAGGAAGAGTGGAAGATGGTGGCCGAGACCAAGAAGATCCTCGACCCGAAGATCAAGCTTACCGCCACCTGCGTGCGCGTGCCTGTATTCGTCGGGCATGCGGAAGCGGTCAACGTAGAGTTCGAGAAGCCGATTACCGCCGATGAAGCGCGCGCGATCTTGCGTGAGGCGCCGGGCTGTCTGGTTGTCGACAAGCACGAGGACGGCGGTTACGTCACGCCCGTTGAATGCGTCGGCGACTATGCCACTTACATCTCCCGTATTCGTGAGGATGGCACAATCGAGAACGGCCTCAACCTGTGGGTCGTATCTGACAATTTGCGCAAGGGTGCTGCTCTCAACACTGTCCAGATCGCGGAGATCCTGATCAACCGTGGGCTGCTGAAAAAGGCGGCGTAGCATATTACATCCAACTCGCGGTGCGAATTGGCGAGGCCTGATGTGAGCCGCTCAAAAACCGGGCACAAACCCCACAATATCCAGAAGATCGGCTGGCTGCGCGCTGCCGTTTTGGGTGCCAATGACGGCATTCTCTCGACCTCGAGCCTGATCGTCGGCGTTGCCGCCGCCTCTCCTGGAAAATCCGCCATTCTTCTTGCCGGATTTGCGGGCCTTGCCGCTGGTGCCATGTCGATGGCTGCGGGCGAATACGTCTCTGTCAGTTCGCAATCAGACACGGAACAGGCCGACCTTGAGACTGAGAAGCAGGAACTGAAGGACAATCCCAAGACCGGACTGGATGAGTTGACACAGATCTATGTAGATCGCGGCCTCGAACACTCACTTGCGCGGAACGTTGCAACACAGCTAACCGCCCACGACGGCCTTGCGGCGCACGCGCGTGACGAGCTTGGCATTTCAGAGTCCATCGTACCCCGGCCCGTTCAGGCCGCATTGGCGTCTGCAGCATCTTTCTCGATTGGCGCCACCGTTCCGGTTGCCGCCGCATTGGCCGCACCTGCGTCAATTGTCATTGCTGCTGTCTCCGCATCTTCGCTTGCCAGTCTGGCTTTGCTCGGTGCGTTGTCCGCTGAGGCCGGCGGCGCGAGCAAGCTCAAAGCGGCAATTCGCGTGACGTTTTGGGGAGCGCTCGCAATGGCCGTCACGGCGGGTATCGGCAAGGTGTTCGGAACGGTCGTCTGATCTACCAATCCAACTGAATAGTTTCCCTCACTTAAGTCCTGCTCGTGAGCAGTTTCGCACCAGCAAGAGCGAAGAACGCGCCGAGTGCGCCCTGTATCCAGCGACGCGCCCTGGAGTAGATGCGCACCATAGGTGTCGTTGAAAATGCAACCGCATAGACGCAATGAATCACTATCGACAGCAGAGTCGTTCCTGCGACGATGGTAAAGCTTACCCAGACCGGTGAACCGGGCTGCAATCCCAGCGAAATGATCGCTATCCAGGCCAGTGCAGCCTTTGGATTGGTCATCTGGATAGTGAGCCCGCGCAGGAAGTAGCCCGCAGGGCTTCGTTTCTCACCATTCAGCGTTTTCGCCTCAATATCATGCTTCGACGCGGCTGCCCGGAACGACTTGTAGGCCAACCACAGGAGAAACAGCCCGCCAATAATCTTGATAGCCGTGAGGGCAATTGCATAGGACGCCAGCAATGCGGAAAGGCCCGTCGCGGTCAGCAACGCCCAAAAGAAGGAACCGGTAGCAACCCCAAGAGCAAGTGCGATGCCTGACGATCTGCCGATACTCATTGAGGTGCCCATGACCGCGAGAATATTGGGACCAGGGCTCATGATGGACAAAAGAAATGCGGTGTACGCCAAAACTATTCCCGGGAGGTAGATCGATATCTGGTCCACTTGAATTGCCTTTCAATTTCTGAATTCAGACAGTCTAGCGTATTGACAGGAGATGACGTTTTGGTATGGACCAAATTATGAAAGAAGGCCCAGACATATCGATTGTCGCGTCAAGCGTGGGAGAGCCCGCACGCGCGAACATGCTGATGGCCCTCATGTCTGGTGTCGCGCTGACAGCAACCGAGTTGGCCCGCGAAGCCGGGGTCATGCCCCCGACCGCGAGCGGGCATTTGGCCAAGCTTGAGTCCGCGGGGCTGGTCTGCTGCGTCAAACAAGGCCGCCATCGTTATTACAGGATCGCCGATCCCGATGTCGCCCAGGCGGTTGAGGCACTTGTGACCATTGCCGCGCGCGTTGGACATCTGCGCACCCGGCCCGGCCCCAAGGACGAGGCCATGCGCCGTGCCCGCTCCTGTTATGACCATCTCGCAGGCCATCTGGCGGTTGATTTGTTTGCGCGCTGGACATCCTTAGGTGTCCTACGAAGCTGGAAGGGCGAGACGCAGATCACACGCAAGGGCCGGGCGTTTCTGGGCGAACTCGGGATTGAAGTTCACGAACTTGAGAAGCGCAAGCGCTCGTTGTGCCGGGCCTGTATCGACTGGAGCGAGCGTCGAAACCATCTTGGCGGTAGTGTTGGCTCCACTATTCTGTCGTGTGCGTTGGAGAAAGGTTGGGCAGTGCGTGAGGGAAACTCCCGTGTTCTGCATTTCAGCCTGAAAGGGGAGCAGCTTTTCAAGGCGTGGTACTCCGGTCAGAACGTCGGTCACTCGCAAGCGGCCGAATGAAGCTGCTTGAGGTTGTGCCAGGGTTTCCGCTATCTCTGTCGCATGCCTGAGGGAATACACAATCATCCGAATCGCCGGCCCAAGGATGCGGCAACGCTCATCGTTGTCGACAGGACAGGTGCGAGCCCGAAAGTGCTCATGGGGCAGCGCCACCACAACAGTCCCTTCATGCCCGGCAAATATGTGTTTCCCGGCGGCCGCGTAGACAGAGGCGACAGCCGCCTCAGCGTTCCCGACAGGCTTGACGCAACTGTCGAAAGGAAACTCCTGAGCGATATGAAGGGGAATGCGTCCCCTCGTCGTGCACGCGCACTGGCGCTCGCCGCCATTCGCGAAACGGCGGAGGAAACCGGACTTTTGATCGGTACGGGCACTGCGGGACGCTGGACGACAGCATCGCCAGCATGGCGCCCATTCGTCGAGCATGGACTGGCACCGTCCCTGTCGCCGCTGACATTTTTTTTGAGGGCCATTACGCCGCCACGGCAGGTGCGACGCTTCGATACGCGCTTTTTTTGTGTACCATCGGAGGCAATCGCCCATCGGTTGCCAAACGACAATGACGAGTTGCTCAATCTGCACTGGCTCACATTTGGGCAAGCGCTGGAACTGGAGCTTCCAAGAATTACCCGGTTCGCGTTGGAAACGCTTGGAAACAAACTCGCCCGCGACCAGTTCCCGGCACCGGGCGACGATATCGCGTATTTTTACCGCCGAAACGGGCAAGTTCGACGGGAAACGCTGTGATGTGGGGTTGAAGGGTTTTGATCGTCCGGTGGTAGCCCGGGAGGGAGGATTGAGGAGTGAAACACTCACCCCTCAAGTTATCGGCGGCGTTTGGTCCTGCCATGAACGACCGCAGACACGATCTCCGACCTGTCCATACCGATATCCCTGAGCGTGTGGCTGCTGAGCTGGCGAAGTGCCTGAATCGCACGCTTTTGCTCACGATGAGCCTTCCAGCGTTGCAGCAGACCAATAGTCGATTCTTTTAAGGCACGCTTCGAGTCGTCCAGCACCGGCCGTCGTGGCCCGCCTTCAAAAATTGCATCAGCTGTCGTGTCATTTCCGTATGTCATTTTCATCTCCATTATGACTTGCTTCAGCGGTCTGCCGCGGCTGCGCCGGGCCCCTAACGGTCTTTCGGTTTGTTCCGTCTTTCGCTTCCGCTCGTCACGTCTCTCATTTGTCTATGTTCAAGCCTGCGTTGTTTCCGCCCTAGATGACCGTGGTCAGAAAGACCATGCCGAGCAGAACCAGGCAGCAGGCGACCACCAATGCGGTGGCGTTGGTCGCGGTTCGCAATGCTGTCGCCGGGAAATCGTCTGTCTCGACGTCACCGCCGACCGCGAGTTCGCATCCCTGCGTCATTGCTGTGCGCATTGTCACAAACTGGTTCAGCATCCTGTCCTCCGTTCGTATCCCGAACCGTTGGTCCGGCTTCCTGCCCTGACCATCAAATGGGTGGCCCACGTGAGCAACGCAGAGGGAATCACCGTGGTAATTTGCGTGTGAATCGTGGAAACTGCGGCGGTTGGAGATGAAATCGGACGTTTTTTGCCCAGATGCGCCGCCATGACACGTAATTCAGGGACAGATACACGCCTATCGCTCAAATTGCTGGGCGGACTGGCAATCGAGCATGCAGGCACAGGCGTTGACCTGCCGCGTTCGCGCAAGACGCGTGCATTGCTGGCCTTTCTGGCCCTTTCCCCGCGACCACGCCGCCGCTCTTCACTCTGCACCATGTTCTGGGAGCGCCCGGACGACCCCAAGGGCGCACTTAGATGGAGCCTTTCGAAAATCAGGCCTCTGGTGAAAGCCGGAGATGAGACCCTCGTTATCACTGATGGAGATTTTATCGATATCGACACTCGGAAAATCGACGTCGATGTCTGCGACCTCCTCGATACGGCCAAGGGGGCTGACCAATGGCCGACAGCAGACCTTGAACGACTTGCCGCTGCCGGGGAGTTGCTGGAAGGATTCACCCTTGCAGGATGCACGGACTTTGAGTTGTGGCTCGCAGAACAGCGTGAGGACGTTCGCCGGGCGCGGCTGGGTGCATTCGACGTTCTTTGCCACCGCCACAGCTGCGATCCGGAAAAAGCGCTCGGATACGCGCGCAGCGCGGCAGAAATCGAGCCGACAAACGCAGAAATTCGGATGCGGCTCATTGACTTGCTGGACCAGACAGGTCGGGCGGATGAGGCAGACAGTCATCGCAAGGTAACCAAGGATCTCATGGGAACCATGCCTCAAACGCGCACCGTTACCGGTACGGAGGCCTCCGAGAGCACTGCCCGGCCCGCTGCTACTGCATTCGAGGGCCTGCCGCCTGCGGAGCCGACACTGAAACTGCCCGACCGTCCGTCAGTCGCTGTGCTTCCGTTCCAGATGATTGGGCCGCCTTCGGAAAACGAAATCCTCGCCGTTGGCCTGACCCACGACATAATTATGGGCTTGTCACGGCTGCGATGGCTGTTCGTGATTGCGCGCGGGTCAGCCTTCAATATCGTGAATACCTCGGCCGACGTGCTCGAAATCGCCACCAAACTTGGTGTGCGTTACATTACTCAGGGCTCAATCGCCGTCACTGGTGACAAGTTGCGCGTGGATGTCGCGCTGATCGACGCGCCGTCGCGCACCGAAATCTGGGTCGAGCGCTTCGACCGGAATGTGTCCGATCTGCTCCTCGTGCAGCAGGAGATTTCCGACGCGATAGTCGGTTGCCTGCAACTGGAAATCGAAACGGCAGAACAGAAACGTGCGCTTGCGCGGCCTGCCCAGGAGCTCGATGCCTGGAGCACATATCACCGCGGCGTCTGGCACATGAACAAATTTAATGCCGCTGACTTCGATCGTGCGGAAAAACTGTTCGAGCGCGCCCTCGAACTCGAACCCGACGTGGCGCGAGTCTATGCGGGTTTGTCCTTTGTCCAGTTCCAACGGGCCTTTCTTCATATCGACCGTGACTATGACGGGGCACTTCGAAAATCCCTCGATTTCGCAGAAAAAAGTGTGAATGTGGACCCGCGCGATGCGCTTGGTCATTGGGCGCTCGGGCGTACACTGCTGATGTTTCGTGAGTATGGCCAATCGATCGAGGAGCTTGAGACCGCCATCGAACTGAACCCCAATTTCGCTGGTGCACACTTTTCTCTAAGCCGTACCTGTTTCGCGACTGGCGATAGCGAACGCGGTATCGATGCTGCGGACACCGCACGCAGGCTCAGTCCCTATGATCCCATCCGCTTTGCAATGTTGAGTGTACGCGCCAACTGCCTGGTTCAGCTCGGCAAGGTTGATGAGGCCGTCGACTGGGTGGTACGCGCCGCCCGCCAGCCCAATGCGCACTATCATATCCATGCCATCGCAACCTACTGCACCGCGCTCGCTGGCCGTGACGACCTTACAAGCCGTTACAAGGAAAAACTCCTCGCCGCTCGGCCCGACTATAGTCTTGAAGATTTCCTCCTCGCCTTTCCTCTAAAGGAACCCAGCCATATCGAGCTTGTCAGGGAAGGGTTCAAAAAGGCTGGACTAAACGCACAATTGGTGTGACGCGAAAGACCGGCTTCGCGCCTGTATCGCACAGCGAGAAACCGGTAACTGTTCGCTACTGCCGCGCGATCGATTAGCTCAGATCAACCATGTTGAGCATGAGAATCTTTTGGAAAGAGTCGCCCACCAACAGAGAGAAGATAAGGTTTTCGACCTGAAACTGGTAACCGTTAACTCGATTTTTTCGCAGAAATCCGAAACTTTCGCCTCGAGTTCGCTAAATTTTATTGAAAATCGTTAACGCCATACCCACCTGATCTTAATCGCTACGGCATAGACTGATCGAGCGTTCGTTTCCAGGGGGAAACGCCAAGCGTTCAGACGGAGGGGAAAATGGCAGGACTTCGCAAAAATTATTCAGGCATCACCGGCAAGGTTTTGTCGATCCTCGCTTTGGCAGGTCTTTTTGCAGCGACTGCGCCCGCACCCGCCGATGCCGGCATTTTCCGGATGATTCTCGGTGGTGGTGGCGGCAACGTCCAACAGCGCGACTGGACGAACGTTACAAGCCGCCAGCGCGTTCCCTTCTCCAAGAGCTATGCAGCCGGCACGATTGTTGTCTCATTTGCCGACCGGCGTCTTTATTACGTAGACCGGCCAGGTCAGGCGCTAAGCTACCTCATCGGCACACCGGTGCTGGAAGAGAAATGGCAGGGCGTACTCAACGTCTCCGACAAGCGCGTGAACCCACGCTGGGTACCCACACCCGATATGCGCAAGAAAAAGCCGGATCTGCCACTTGCCGTTGAAGGCGGTGACCCGCGCAATCCGCTTGGTACCCGTGCGCTTTACCTCGGCAATACCCTGTACCGCATCCATGGCACGGACGCGCCCTGGACCGTGGGCAAGGAAGTCTCGAATGGCTGTGTCCGGCTCTACAATGCGGATATTCTGGATCTGTATTCCCGCGTGCCGGTCGGTGCGAAGGTTGTGGTGACGTGGAAGAAGTTCCCCGCAGCGGCAGCGGCTTCCCGGCGTGGCGGACGTGACCACCGCGCGTCTTACGAGGCCCGATAGCTCAGGAGGATTTTCCTCCTCATCCAACGTTCAAACAGGTTATTGCGCGTCCCGCAAAAAACGGGGCGCGCGTTCGTATTTTCTAGGTGCCTGAGTTCCGGCGCACCATTGGCAGCAGGCTGAGTAGAAACAACAACAGCGCAGCGACCACAATCGACGGACCCGATGGTGTGTCGAACTGCAGTGAGCCAAAAATGCCGCCCATGACAGCCAGCGCGCCAAGCAACGACGCAATAACCGCCATTTGCTCAGGTGTGGTGGAAAAGGCGCGGGCGGCGGCGGCGGGGATGATCAACAATGCAGTGATGAGCAGGATACCGACGATTTTCATGGCCATTGCGATGACCCCCGCCATCAGCAGCATAAAGACGAAACGGGCTCGCTGGGGTTCGAGGCCTTCGGACTGGGCGAGTTCCGCGCTGACACTGGCTGTCAGAAGTGACCGCCAGATGTATGCCAGCACGCACAATACGGCCGCTCCGCCGGTGTAGATAACGGCAATGTCGGCACGTGAGACGGACAAAATATCACCGAACAGGAACCCCATAAGGTCGATCCTGACCCAGGTCATGAACGCTAACATGACGATGCCCAGTGCGAGAGTTGAATGTGACAGGATGCCGAGCAGCGCGTCGGTTGGAAGCGCACCCCTGTTTTGCAGAAAAATGAGCGCAAGCGAAACCACGACCGCAATTGCAAATACCCCAGCCATAAGAGAGATATCGAGCAGGACGGCAAACGCCACACCGAGAAGCGCTGAATGCGCCATGGTGTCACCAAAATAGGCCATGCGCCGCCAGACGATGAAACAGCCCAGTGGACCGGTCACGATTGCGAGACCGATACCGGCGATTAAGGCCCGGCTCAGAAAATCATCGAGCATCGCGGGGCCCATCGTCTTCTGACTTGTCGTCTGAACGCAGATCGCTACTGCCATGATCATGATGACTATCACCTGGGTGACAATGATCGGTTACGGACCCGTCAGAATGGCGCACGCGCCCATCGGGCAGATGAACATGGTCATGATGATGACGGTAGACAGCAAGGGTTTCTGCGGCACGTGGACCGAACAGTTCGGCATATTCCTGGCTGGCCGCAACAGAATCGGGCGTACCGGTACAACACACATGGCCGTTGAGACAGATCACTGTGTCAGTAGCCGCCATGACCATATGCAAATCATGAGAGATCAGCAGAATTCCACATCCGGTCTTGTCGCGGATAGCGCCTATGAGTTCGTAGAGCGCGATTTCCCCGGCAAAATCAACGCCCTGCACCGGTTCGTCTAGTACCAACAGCTTCGGTTTGCCGATGAGGGCTCGGGCAAGCAGGGCGCGCTGAAATTCACCTCCCGAAAGATGCTGGACCTGAGCCGAAGCCAGGTGGGCAATGCCGACGGCATCAACTGCAATCATCACTTCGTCGACCGTATGGGCGGCAGCAAGGGTCATCAGACGCCGGACGGTCAACGGGAGTGTTTGGTCGATGGCAACTTGTTGCGGAACATAGCCGATGGTCAATTCCGGCGTCCGGTGCACCGAACCTTCATCAGCACCCATCAGACCGATCGAAAGCTTTGCCGTAGTGCTCTTGCCGGATCC
>Ga0209633_10001230_pt1 | contig 27151 bp, 23 predicted proteins | sample Cruoilmetagenom1_FD_187290 | JGI IMG/M metagenome (GOLD analysis project Ga0209633, IMG submission 187290) | Oil polluted marine microbial communities from Coal Oil Point, Santa Barbara, California, USA - Sample 1 (SPAdes) (version 2) | ecosystem: Environmental > Aquatic > Marine > Oil seeps ...
AAGCTTGGCAGCCTGATCCGGAGGTACAAGATAGATCCAGTCAAGGGCTCCTGTCATGAGCTCTGCCATCTGGGTGTTGATCTCAGGAAGGGTTCTCCATACGATCTTACCAATGGTGGCTTGCCCTTTGGGGCTGTCTTTAAAATAAGCTTCATTTTTTTCCATGACTACTTTTTTACCGGGAATCACTTCGACAATTTTATACGGGCCTGAACCGACGGGTTTAACACCAAAGCCTTTGGTCCCTACTTCTGAATAATAGTCTTTGGGGTAGATGGGGTTTGCACCTGATAAAAACTCAAAGGCCGCGGGAAATGGTTTTTTCAGCATGATTTTTACACTGTAATCCCCTGTTTTTTCCACGCGGTCAATCCAGCTGGAGTAGCGCTGGGTTTTTACTTTATTTTCAGGGTCTGCGGCAAAATTAAGCGTATACACCACATCATCTGCAGTTAATTTCTGGCCGTTATGAAATACAATCCCCTCTCTGATGTTAATTTCCATCTCCGTATCGCTGTTCCACTTAAAATCCTTTGCAATCAGCCCCTTATATTCATAGGTAACAGGATCTCTATACAGAAGATTATCAAAAGCATGTCTTGAAATAACAATTCCTTCACGGGCAGTATTGAAATATCGATCCAGGGTTTCAAGTTCTTTGCTGAATGCAATATTCAAAGTGTCATTTTTCTTGTCCGCAAAAGCCGGCTGTACAAAAAATGAGAAACAGATAAAAATCATCAGCAAAACAGACCACATGTTGATACTTTTTTTCATTTTCTTCCTCTCTGGTTATTGTTTATCTACTTTCCTGCCTTAAAAAAATTCTCAACAGCCCTATACAACACGTCCACTCCGACTTCCAGGACATCTTCATGGATATCAAAATCAGGCGAGTGCAGAGGATAGTTGATGCCGTCTTCCTCACTTGCGCAGCCGAATCGCAACATAGCTCCAGGACATTGCTGGGTAAAATAATAAAAATCTTCACTACCCATGATAAACGGCAGGTTTTTCACATTTTCTTCACCAACGACCTCTACGGATGTCCGGTGAAGAGATCTGCTGACATCCTTGTTATTGATCCCTACGGGAGCACCGGACTTAAAGGCCAGATCGCAGCTGGTACCGAACATGGAATCAATCCCGCGAACCTGGTTTTCCATGGCTTTTAAGATGTCCTGTCTGACAGTCTCATCATGAGTGCGGACAGATCCCTGTATAACAGCCTGTTCCGGAATCACATTTCCCGCCTTGCCCGCATGAAAGGTGCCGACACTGACAACAGCTGAGCGGGCAGGATTGACATACCTCTGAATAATCGAATCCAGCCCGGCAACAAAACAGCCGCCGGCTGTGATGGGATTGATTCCCAGATGGGGTCGGGCACCATGGGTTCCCTTGCCTGTGATCACAAGCTTAAAAGGATCAGAAGATGCATGGCCTATATGAGCAAACAGTCCAACTGTTCCAACAGATAAATTCGGATCCATATGGCCGGCAATGATCTGGTCGACTGCAGGGTCTTTCAGGACTCCCTTTTCAATCATCGACTTGGCACCATCCAGTTTCTCTTCTGCCGGCTGAAAAATAAATTTAACCGCACCATCTATTTTTGTAAGTAAACCGGAATCCTGGATTTTTTTTGCAACACCCAGCACAATGGCTGTGTTGGCATCATGACCACATGCATGCATGACACCATCATGTATTGATTTATAGCTCTTGTTGCCGGACTCCTGCAACGGCAATGCATCAATATCCGCCCTCAATGCAATGGTTTTAGTTTCTCCAGTACCAGTTTTCTCACCCTGGAGAAGACCCACCACTCCGGTAAGATCGTCAAATGTCCTGGTTGAAACATTCAATATTTTGAGCACTTCACAGATACGTTCCGTAGTCCTTTTTTCAAGGGTAGACAGTTCAGGGTGTTTATGAAAATCATTCCTGAGGTTTAAAACCCATTGTTTGAGCTCATTTTGACGGGATGACATGACACTCCATTTTTCAATTTGAAAACATGAGGATATTTTGAGATCTGATCTATACCTATTCTGCTGCCTGTTCGATAGCTACAGACACAGCGACAGTAGCACCAACCATAGGGTTGTTGCCCATACCTATCAGTCCCATCATCTCCACATGGGCGGGGACCGAAGATGATCCTGCAAACTGGGCATCAGAGTGCATTCGTCCCATGGTGTCCGTCATGCCATAAGATGCGGGGCCGGCACCCATATTATCCGGATGCAGAGTCCGGCCTGTTCCTCCACCGGAGGCAACTGAGAAGTAACTTTTACCCTGCTGCACGCATTCCTTTTTGTAGGTACCCGCTACGGGATGCTGGAAACGGGTCGGGTTGGTAGAGTTTCCGGTAATTGAGACATCCACCCCTTCAAGATGATTGATGGCCACACCCTCCCGGACATCGTCTGCACCAAAACATCTCACCTTACCCCTGTCTCCGTCTGAATAAATTGTCTCATTTACCACGGAGAGGTCACCGGTGGAGTAGTCAAAGAGGGTTTGCACATAGGTAAAACCATTGATCCTGGAGATGATTTTTGCGGCATCTTTTCCCAACCCGTTGAGGATGACCTTCAAGGGGAGCTGTCGTACCCGGTTGGCTGATTGAGCTATACCTATGGCCCCTTCAGCCGCAGCAAAAGACTCATGGCCGGCAAGAAAGGCAAAGCACCGGGTTTCTTCCTTTAGGAGCCTGGCAGCAAGGTTGCCATGGCCGAGGCCAACCTTGCGATCATCGGCAACAGAGCCTGGAATACAGAAAGCCTGTAATCCCTCACCTATGGTGGCGGCCACCCCTGAAGCTTTTGTTTGACCATTTTTTATGGCAATGGCTGCTCCCAGGATGTATGCCCATAGTGCATTATCAAAACATATTGGCTGGATACCTTTGACGATGGTGGCGACATCAACACCGTATTTTAAACAAACCTCTTTTGCATCCTCCAGGGATTGCATGTCATATCTTTCCAGGACAGGAGTAATTTGATTAATCCGCCTGTCGTAACTTTCAAACAGTGCCATATTTCTTCTCCTTGTTCCTATTCCTGTCGGGGATCAATAGTCTTTACCGCGTCCAAAAACCTGCCATAGGTGCCTGATGCATCTTTAAGTGCCTGGTTGGCATCCACACCTTTTCTGATACCATTCATCATTTTTCCCAGGCTGACAAATTTGTAACCGATGATTTCATCATCTTTGTCAAGACCAATCTCTGTGATGTATCCTTCAGCCATTTCCAGATAACGCGGCCCTTTTTTACTGGTACCGTACATGGTGCCGCTTACCGATCTGAGACCTTTGCCCAGATCTTCCAGCCCTGCACCGATGGGCAGTCCACCTTCTGAAAAAGCGGATTGACTGCGACCATAGACAATCTGGAGAAAAAGCTCACGCATGGCAACGTTAATGGCGTCACAGACCAGATCAGTATTTAAGGCTTCAAGGATTGTTTTTCCAGGCATAATCTCGGAAGCCATCGCTGCTGAATGGGTCATTCCGGTGCAGCCGATGGTCTCTATCAGTGCCTCTTCAATAAGGCCGTTTTTTATATTCAGCGTTAATTTACATGCACCTTGCTGTGGGGCACACCAGCCGACACCATGGGTTAACCCGTTGATATCACCGACGTCTTTTGCCTGTGTCCATGTGCCTTCCTGGGGGATTGGTGCGGGGCCGTGGTTTGTCCCCTGTGCAACTCGGCACATTTCCAAAACTTCAGAAGAGTATTGCATAATTATGCTCCCTTGGAGAATGTAATAAGTGGAGATGGAGAGGAGGCTCTGTTTTCTCTGCCTCCGGTTGCGTGTTATTATAGTAGGAATTTATGAAAATTCAATGGGCTAAAGTTTTAGTCCATAATGACACCGACTCCCCAATCAGATGGCAGGGAGGTTGATTGCGGTACAATTCCACTGGCTCGTCGTCTCATCATCTGTATTCAGCTTCTGTTGATAGTCCTACATAATTTTGAATGAAATTGTTCATTTCTGAATGGACACCAATCAGGCAGTCATTATAATACAAATCAGGGTTTTAAAAAAACTGATTTGTATTGTATTGTCTGGTCATGCTTCATGTGTAATTTTGTTTTACGAGGGGCAAGGTCAAGAGTCGAAATGATATTTATAACGGCACCTTTTTGTATGGATTGCCTGTAAGTATATTATTTTACGATAGATTTTTCCGTAAGGAAGTGCGCGATGATTTTTTTTAAAAAAAAGACACTGACAGGATTAGCCCGTACATGCGGCTGAGCGGCTAAAATTGGTCCGACGGATCTGTCGGACGCTCTTGAAGGTCTTGAGGCTCCCTCTGATGCCAATCTTCTTGTCGGCATAGAAACCTCTGATGACGCTGCCGTGTATCGTTTATCCGATGGAATTGCTATGATTAACACTGTCGATTTCATCACCCCCCCTGTTGATGATCCCTACTGGTTTGGTCTGATATCAGCGGCCAATTCTATTTCTGATATTTACTCCATGGGAGGAAAACCCATAACAGCTCTTAATGTTGTTATGTTTCCCTCCAAACAGCTGGATATGGGGCTGTTGCGCGATATTCTGCGAGGTGGACACGATAAAACTGTGGAGGCTGGAGCCTGCCTGGTTGGTGGACATACAGTCGATGATGAGGAACCCAAATACGGTCTTTGTGTGAATGGAATTGTCCATCCTGATCGCATCATTACAAATGCCGGGTCACTGCCAGGTGACACATTAATCCTCACGAAACCGCTGGGTTCAGGAGTCTTGTTTAATGCAGCCCGTTCCGGTAAACTACCCTATGTGGATCTGGAACGAGACATTCTGCCCTCTCTTGCTGCTTTAAATGGACCTGCAATGGATGCAGCCCTGCAATTTGACCTGCATGCCTGCACTGATGTCACCGGTTTCGGTATTCTTGGCCATTTGCTGGAGGTGGCTCATGGCTGCAACAAGAAGGTTGTAATTAATTTTCGCAATCTTCCTTTTTATCCTTATGCACTTGATATGTACCGAAAGGGTGAATCTACCGGCAGTAATATCGCCAACAGGGAAATGGTCAGTAAGCATAATCTTGAAATGCGCATCACTCTTGATACAGCGAAAGAGGAAATGCTTTACGATCCTCAGACCTCTGGGGGGCTTATGTTGTCTCTGCCGGGTTCTGAAGCAGATGATCTCCTGAGAGTACTTCACGACACAGGTGTGACCTCCGCCGTAAAAATTGGAGAAGTTGTGGATGAGCCTGTGGGGATAGTCGTTGAATAGGGACAGTGGAAATTTACTTTCTCATAGGGATTCTTGGGATGCTCAGCGGTTTTCTGTCAGGACTGCTTGGCATAGGCGGGGGTATTGTCATGGCGCCGCTGCTGCTGTATGTTCCGCCTCTTTTTGATCTGGAACCCCTTACCATGCAGTCAGTGGCGGGTCTGACCATAGTTCAGGGGCTGGTTGGGTGCCTGGCAGGCTCTTTGACCCATAAGAGATTTAACTTTGTATCAAGGGGACTGTCCCTTTACATGGGGAGCATCATTTTTATTGCTGCAGCAGCTGGAGGGGCAGGCGCCAGTCTGGTTTCAAACAGTATTCTGCTCTTTATCTTCGCCTGTCTCGCTTTTGCTGCGGCTTTGCTTATGCTTGTGCCTGTCGCAGAAGACAGTGAAAGACCCGAGGTGGCATCAATCAGGTTCAATCGTTTTCGTGCTTTTATCACAGCCTCCGGAGTTGGTCTGCTTGGTGGCCTTGTGGGGCAGGGCGGGTCATTCATCCTGATTCCTCTTATGACTTCCTACATACAGATCCCGACCAGAATAGCAATCGGCAGTAATCTTGCTATTGTTCTCTTTTCCTCTATTGCCGGTTTTATTGGCAAGGCGGTAACGGGGCAGATTGAATGGCTGCTTACTATCCCGATTGTTTTGACCGTCATACCTGCAGCCTCTTTTGGTGGACTGGTAAGCCGCAGGGTCTCTGTGCACTATCTCAGGCCGCTGTTGGCACTTCTCATAGGACTTGCGGCAGTTCGTATGCTGGTATCGTTGTTTTTCTAAAAACCCAAATATTTCGCCATTCCGTCATTTCCGCAAGGCGGGAATGACGGAGCAGGGAGCTTTTGACGACGCCATCAAAGTTCAGTAAGTATATCAAAAAGTCCACGGTCAGCCTCTATCTTGCTCCGGTTACCGATAATAGCTCGATAGCTCTTTGCGGTCATCTCGGTAAAGGCCGGCCCAAAACTGCGAAGGTCAGCTACCGTTGTCCTGGTTATTTCCTCCAGGCGACGCTGCTTATATTCAGTATCGATGCCGTTGAAATATTCATTTCTGGCAGCGGCACCTTTGGCGGCAGACCCCTGGAGAGGATCAAAATTCCCATAGGTTCCGGTGATAAGCTGTTCCATTATTTCAGCAGGAAGATCCAGGTTTTTGACGACATCGGGCACCGAGTTGTAGGCATCGTATGTTTTTTTAACCTGGGGATCGCGGTAGCTTATGAAGGCAAGGTTGCCGCTTATCTGACCAAACTGGATGAAACAGCCGTATGCTCCACCCATCTGACGGACTGTGTTCCAGAGGTAATCACGGGAGAGATAGGTTTTCAGTACTTCAAAATGACCGTTATATCCATGACCGCCTTTCAAGAGATTACCGCCTTGAACCGCAAAGACGACTTCCGCGGAGGTGATAAATGCCTCGTGGCGGGCAAAGGAGAGGTTAGGCAGAGCTTGGACTGTGGGCTGTGCGGAGCCGAGAGACTCGGTGATGCAGGCACCGATTTTTGAAAAATGTTTAATCTCCTCACCATCACCCGTTATTGCAAGAAGCAGGTTCTTTTTATTAAACAGGAGTGAACTCATTTCCTGTAGAGCTGCAAGAAAGGTTTCTTCCTCAGCATCATAGTCGAGAGCAAGTTTTTTGGCCGCATGGTAGGCGGTTACTCCACTGAACATTTCGCTGTATTTCCCGGCTGTACTCAGGTGTGAAAATAATCGGATAGAGGGAAGGTTATACCCTTCACTCTGGGCGGCATGCTCCGCCCAGGCAAACTCCCGGCCAACGATTTCGCGGATTCTTGCCCGGTCTTTAAAGGATGCACTTGAAAAAATCTCTCCAAGAAGATGGAGTGCTCTCTCCAGGTAGTCGGGCAGACAATTAAGATGCAGCCAGAGTACCGGACGGGTGGTAGTTATCTCGTTGCGATTGGTATATGTGGTAAGAGAATGCGAAAAAGAACCGGTACAGGTGGCAATTTCCTTTGCGAACTGTTTATAGTCGAGCCGCTCCGTACCTATTTCTGTAAGGATGGTGCCAAAAATATCGAGCCAGGGCAACAGATGCGGCGGCAGGCAGGTAACGTCAAAACCGACATCAAGGTAGGAGATATGGTTGGTCGCAAGATCACTGACCAGCACCTGCTGGCCAAACATCTCTTCCGGACTGACGCTGTGGAAATCGACTTTGGTTGGAAGATCTTTCAGGGTAAGCCTGGGAAGGAGGGAGAGGGTTTCAATACTGTTGGGAGCCTGTTGCTCTTCCATCAGTTTCCTGGTTTCCTCAATTCGTTCAGTTCTTTCCTCTTCGGTGACTGAAGAGTCGTACTCTGCCAGACGCTGCTGTTCCTCTGTCTGGTTTTCAGCCTGTTTTTCCGGATCTGGCGTCAGGGTGACAGTGACGTTTGAGGGGTTGTCCAGCAGGTGCTTCTTTATCAGCTCTTCAAAATAGTTTTCGTTCAGAGCCTTGTGACGCAGGTTCTGGATAAGTTCCTCACTCATCAGATATTGGAACGGGTCATTTCCATACTTAATTGCGTTCATGGCCTTTCCGGTTCGGTCAAGGCCCTTTTGGGCTTTGCTTGATTCCTCCCTGAAATTGAACTCAAATTTATTCAACTCTGCAAGTACCAGATCCGGGTCCAGCCTCTTTTCCACCATTGTTCTCAAGGTGGTAGTATAAAGGGTCAGGAAATCATCACGATATTCTGGTTCGCTGCCGATCAGGTAACTGATCATCATAGTCCTGTAAGAGGATCCAGGCAGATACAATCCACCAAAATCTTTACATAACCCGCTGGAGACGATTGCATTTTTCAGAGGCGATCCATCGGAGTTAAAGAGGATGTTAGCGATAATCTGAAAGGCGGTGTTTTCTTCACGATTGGCTACTGTAGATACATTAGTACCGATGGCCAGAAAGGTTTTTTCTTTTGTATCCTCTGAATCAACAGCGTATGAATCGGTTATAAAGACAGGTTTTGTAGCCAGCGCACCTTTCTCAACGGCAACATGATGCCCCTGTTCCGGAAAGGTTGAGAAAAACCTGTCCTGGAGAAAGTTAAGTTCATCCATGAGTGGAGCATCCCCGTAGACAAATAACATGCTGTTAGACGGGTGATAATGTTTTTTATGGAAGGCACAAAACTCTTCATAACTGAGGTCGGGGATATTTCTTGGATCTCCTCCGGACTCATGTGCATAGGTTGACCCTGGCATTAAACCTGCAAAAATATGATGAAAGATGAAGCGAATCGGGTCTGAGAATGCCCCTTTCATCTCATTGTACACTACGCCCTGGTACTGCAATGGGCTGTCTTTTCCTTCCTGATGATAGTGCCAGCCTTCCTGTTCAAACGTTTTTCGGGTAAGAAGCGGATTAAAAACAACATCACAATAGACATCCATGATATTGAAATATTCTTTCAGATTTCGGGTGGCAAAGGGATAGTAGGTGATATCGGATCCGGTCATGGCATTGAGAAAGGTTGTCAGCCCACCTTTGTTGATTTCTCCGAAGACATCTTTGACTGGATATTTTTTTGAACCCATCAACACCGAATGTTCGAGGATATGAGCAACTCCGGTAGAGTCGGTGGGGATAGTATTGAATCCTGCAGAAAAGGTTTTGTTGGTGTCATCATTCTTGATCGCCAGAAGAGGGCATTTCAGCTGGTTGTGTTCAAAAAGGAAAACGTCGGATTCGATTTCCTGGCTAAATTCATGTTTTTTGAGAGTGAAATTTGCGTAGGAGTCGCCTTCGGTGAATGTCATATTGTTACCTTGTAAGTAGAGGAAAATATAATATTTTATTAAAAATTCTTTTCTGAGTCGAGTAAAAGTGTAACCGGTCCATCGTTAACAAGTTCTATCTCCATCATGGCCCGGAAGGTTCCCGTGGCAGTTTTAATCCCTCGACTTTTTATCTCTTCAATAAACCGGTCATAGATCGGTTCGGCAATTTCCTGCGGTGCTGCGCTCGAGTAGCCGGGGCGTCGTCCTTTACGGCAATCGCCATAGAGAGTGAATTGCGAGACAATAAGCATCTCTGCGTTAATGTCTGCAAGGGAACGATTCATTTTTCCCTCGTCGTCTTCAAAAATACGGAGGTTCACTATTTTATCAGCCATCCATTGCAGATTTCTGGTGGTATCATCGGTTCGGATACCAAGCAATACAACCAGACCATGGCTGATCTGCCCCGTAGTGTTGTTGTCAATGCGGACGGATGCATGACGGACTCGTTGAACAACGGCACGCATAATTACTCCTGTTGAGACTTTGTGGAAATGGGAAAAGGGGTCAGGGTTAAAATTAGAATAATTGTTGTTTCGGGTTATTAAGGCTAAAATAAATTTATTCTGATCCCAAATATCTGTTATTTATTTCGTGGTTCTTCTAATTAAAGAAACTGTATGTCCGTTTTTTTGCAATTATTATTTCTACAAAGTACACTTTAGTCGGATGAACCCGAGTTAATGATGTTTCAGAACTCATCCCTGGAGGGAATATGAAAAGCAGTCTTTTGTTGACGATTACTGCAATTTTGGCTGGAATTGCAGCACAGAGCCAAGAGTAGAGGATTCGCCTGGACGCCAGGCTCCTACATTAAAGGCATATTTACAATATAAATGGTTGTTTTTTTACCACCCCCGTAGGAGCCTGGCATCCAGGCGATTGATAGAATTACATTAATAGATGGTTGCTTTCAGAGACAGGGATGTATGGCCCAGGAAAATATGCATGGCTGCGATTTACGAAAAGGCCGGGTGTCAATCCCGGGGCAGGTGTACAGCATCACTCTGGTAACCAGAAATAGAGAACCCTTTTTTCGTGATTTTCGGCTGGCTCGAACCTTGATTGGGATTTTTCGCGAGCATGAGAAAAGGCAGGTTACAAAATCACTCTGTTTTGTAATTATGCCGGACCATGTTCACTGGCTTCTAGAGCTGGGTTATAAAAAAGAGCTTTCAGCGGTTGTTCAGGGTGTTAAATCACTGGCAAGCAAAAGAGCAGGGCGGAAATTATGGCAGAAAGGGTTTTATGACCATGCCCTGCGCCGGGATGAGGATATCGCAGCAACAGCCAGATACATGGTGTTAAACCCTCAGCGTGCTGGATTGGTTGAGCATTATAACGATTATCCGCATTGGGATGCTGTCTGGCTTCCAGGCGAATGTTAGCTTACACCTGGGCACTGACAACGGCAAGTAACTGTGCCGGCTTGTCTCCAAGACAGTAAAGCGTGTGGCTGCGGGATGAATTCAGATAGACACTGTCTCCCTGCCCGAGACTATATTCCTTTCCATCATAAAAAAGCCCTATCGTCCCGGACACAACGTATAAAAATTCCTGGCCGTCATGGGCAATAGGTGGTCCTTTCGGGAGTTTGGGGTCGAATATCAACATAAAAGGTTCCATGATATGACCGACAGTGCCCGGGCGGGTCAGGGAGTCGTAGGCATAACCTTGTTCGGTATTGCCCCGCTGTCCCATATGGGATTTTCCTGCACGACAGATGGTCAACGCCTCTGACACCGTGCCGCCACCATGCAGCAACCCCTCTATTTTTGATCCCAGAACTCTGGAAATCATGATAATCACGCCAACGGAAGGTACAGCACTTCCATCCTCAAAAGCTTTTAACCTGGCCAGTTTTATGCCGGTCAGCTTGCAGACCTCCTCTTGTGTCAGTCCCTGAGCTTCCCGTAATTTTTGAATACGTTCACCAACATATTTACGCATAGTTGTCTCCTCTTACTTGATGGCGTCGTAAAAACTTTAATCAGCTTTGATATTCCGTATGGCGGGCATAATCCTTCCACTCATTGCCCGTAACTGATGCCAGTATCGCTCGATATTCGGTCGAATAGCTTCTTCGGTTACTCCGGACTTTCGGAATCGTCGCTGAAGAGAAAGATACATCAACAGGGCTTCACTTGAAAAATCCGGTTCGATATTGATCGTATAATGATCACCGTCAAACACTTCGAAAATCGGAAAAAGACCGGAACGAACGGCCAGACGAACCAGTTCGATACTCACGGCAGGTTCCGACTTCCAACCGGTTGGGCAGGGTGCAAGTACGTGCAGGAAACGGAAACCCTTGACGTTTAAGGCAAACCGGAGCTTGCGCAGGGTGTCGTCAGCATGGGCCAGGGAGATCGAGGCTGCATAGGGGATGTGGTGGGCGGCCATGATGCCCATGATATCCTTTTTTACTTCCGATTTGCCGCCCAGTGTGGTTGTGGTACTGGCTCCGGTGGGGGTGGCCGATGAACGTTGCCCACCGGTGTTTCCGTAGATTTCGTTATCGTAACAGATATAGAGGATATCTTCATTCCTCTCGGCGGCAGCCGACAGGGTGCCCATACCGATGTCGTAGGTTCCTCCATCGCCGGCGAGACAGATCACCCGTGTTTCTTCATTGTTCAGCTGCGCCACGCTGGCAACTCCGGTAGCTACTGAAGCCCCGGCGGCAAAGGTGGTCAGGATCGTCGGCACGCTGATGGAGCTTTCAGGAAACACGCCGGTGGTAATTGCAGCGCAGCAGGCAGGGATGACGATTTTAATATCGCTGTCTTCGGCAGCCCGGCTCAGCATCTGCAGCAGGTTCGACATGCCGCACCCGCCGCAGTTTGTATTGCCCGGACGGAGTACAGGGGCTGAACGATCCTTTTTGGTTTGGGCCATTCCGTGAAGTGCTGGTTCATTCATCATGCTACCTCCACTATTTTCGGCGCACTTTCTGTTTTGCACTGCTGGAGATCGGTGAGCAGGTTGATAATATGCTCTCGCCGGACATCACCCCCTGCAACTCCTACCATATAGCCCTGAACTATGGCATCAGGATCACTAAAGCCGCGAATTTCACCCCAGAGCACACCACCGTACCCGAGACTGATATTACGGTCGAGGACTGCAATCCGTTTTGTTCCTGCAAAATATTTACGCAAATCGTTTTCAGGCATTGGGCGGAACATTCGTACCCGTATGGAACCGACACGCTGTCCCTGTTCACGCAGCTGATCAACAACCCGTTCAGCCGTGGTTCCAATGGTTCCCATGGAGACAATCAGAGTATCGGCATCATCAGCATGATATGCGACCACCGGGTCGGCAACTCTTCGACCGAAGATCTCTTCAAAAGAGTCCTGGATTTCAGCATAGACCTGGACGGCTGCCAACATTGCCTGGTGGTGCTGGGTTCGGTGGGCAACTGCCTGTTGCGGAATTTCAAGTTGTCCCAGGGTGTGGGCTGATTTATTCAATCGATGAGGGACCTTTGTCGTGGGGAGAAAACGATCTACAAGTTTCTGCCCGGGGATTTCAACCTGGGCCATGGTATGTGACAAGATAAAACCATCCATACAGGAGATAGCGGGCATCAATACACGTGGGTCCTCGGCCAGCTTGAAAGCACAAAGTACCGTGTCGAAAACTTCCTGATTGTCGGCGCAGTAAAATTGGAGCCAGCCAAGATCTCTCAATAGCAGAGAATCACCGTGATCGGCCCAGATATTCCAGGGAGGGCCCAGGGTTCTGTTGGACACAGCCATAACGATCGGAAGCCGGTAGCTGGCGGCCGCCACACAGTTCTCGAGCATATAAGCAAGGCCGTTGGAGGAGGTGGCAGTGAAGGATCTGGCTCCTGCAGAGGAGGCTCCGATGCAGACTCCCATGGCACTATGCTCGCTGTCAACCCGAACCACTTTGCCTTTCTCAATCTCTTGACCACAGAGATATTCCATACATTCGGTTGTCGGAGTAATCGGGTAAACACCACTACAGAAACCCCTGGCGGTACGGTTGGCTCTTCCCGCCAGAGTTGCCCCAAGAGCAGCGGCATGGTTGGCACTTATTAATTCAACAGACATCGATTATTCCTCCCGACTCTCTTTGTCGTTCAGTTCCATAGCTCGTCGCGGACATTCAGCTACGCAGACGCCGCAGCCTTTGCAATAATTCTCATCTACCCGATAGCCGCCTGCTGTACGGTAGATTACCCCCTCGGGACAAAAAACCAGACAGGTATCACATCGGGTGCAACGGCCACAGGAAAAGCAGCGTTCAGCCTCTTCTTTACCGGAGAGGCCAAGATTTACTTCATCAAAGTTATTTTGATAATTGTCTACGGTTTTATGTCGATCCTGGTGTGGGGCGAGAACAGGAAAGTGCGAGAAACGGATATGAGCGGGGGCCACCACTGAATTTTCAGAAATTTCATCTACCAAGGGTTCAGTTCCGTCCACATTTGCCAAAGCATTAAGAGCTGTCAGCCTGCCACTGCCAATGGCATGGCTTACTGTGCCGTCAGCAGTCGAACAATCACCGGCACACCAGACGTTGAGAGTTTTTTCTTCAAGCCATCCCCTGGCATCACTGATTTGCCAGTGATCCGGCAGCATTTCCAGTTTGTTCTCCTGCCCCAGGGCCAGTAAAACTTTGGAACAGTTCAGCTCAGTCATCTGCTTTGTTACCAGGGGGCGCCGTCGGCCGTCAATATCTGCTTCACCAAGTTCGACTTCAGCCAGAACAATTCCGGCGATACGCCCAACGCCCCGGAATGCAACCGGCTGACGCAGAGGAAGGAGCTGCACGCCCTCTCGCAGGGCGTCTTCTATTTCTTCCTCAATGGCCGTCATCTCCGCACGGCTTCGGCGATAGATGAGTTTGACGGAAGATGCTCCACTGCGCAGGGCACTGCGTGCACAGTCGATAGCTGTGTTGCCTCCACCGATAACAACTACGTCTCCAGAAAGTTCAGTTGCCTTTTTGTCTGTCCGCCTGCGGGATAGAAAAGTCAGCCCCTGTTCAATACCGTCGAGATCCTCTCCGGCGACTGAGAGGGTATTGGTATCACTGAACCCTTTACAGATGATCACTCCGTCATGTTCTTCATACAGACGTTCCATCTCCACCTTGTCGATGGGATGTGCGCATGTGCTGCGGATTCCTAAAGAGAGAATACGTATAATATCGCGCTCCAGAACTTCTTCCGGTAAGCGAAAGGATGGGATGCCGTAACGCAGCACGCCACCGAGTTTCTTTTCTTTCTCAAAAATTGTAACATGATGACCGTGTAGAGCAAGTTGATAGGCAGCACTCAAGCCGGCCGGGCCTCCGCCGATTACGGCAAATGAATGGGTTTTTCCCGCCTTCTTTCTTTTTAAAACCAATTCAGAATGGTCGGAGATCCATCGCTCCAGGCCACGGATATTGACAGCCCCATCCATCAGTTTGCGGTTACATTCGTGCATGCAGGGGGCAGGGCAGACCCGCCCGCAGACTGAGGGCAGGGGTTGGGTCTGCAGGAGGATTTCCATTGCTCTGTCTGATCCATACGTTTTAAGTGCCTGAATAAAACCAACTACATCGTTACCTGCCGGGCAACTATAATTACAGGGCGCTAGATGATCTTTAAAGCCGGCCAGTTGGGTGCTCCAGTCTCCGGTTTGTAGCTTGGTGGGAACATCATCGGAGTGGTCGATCTGCTGTTTGACCTGTGGAAAGGCGGTTACCAGTTCACCTCCAACTGCAGTTCCGGTAACTGCAGTGTCCGGTTGTTGAATAAGTACGTTCAGGTAAGCCTCTCTGGCTGCAGCCATGTCCTCGGAAAGGCCAAGCCTGGTATAGGCGTCTTTCAGTACTTCAATTGACAAACCGAGGAGTTTTGCGTAGGCACCGACGATGGTGGTATTGATGATAACCACGCTGCTGGTTCCAATGCCATGTTCCCGCGCTATACCGGTTGCATCAATAATACCGAGGCGGTAGTCGGCGAACTTTTCCGAAAACTCTTCCAGTCGACCGCTGCTGTTGAGCAGAATAACTGCTCCGGGAGCAATACCGTCCAATATCCGGGTGCCGAGCAGGGCTGTGTCCAATACCAGTAGATGATGGGGACGGTAAACCTTGTTGCGATTTTTGATGACTATTTTGTTGACTCGGGTAAAGGCGCGTACCGGGGCACCGGAGCGTTCGGCTCCATAATCTCCAAAGGTCTGCACATGGAGTCCCATCTCCGCATAGACTGCGGCAATCAATTTGGCGCAAGTCACTCCCCCCTGGCCACCACGACCATGGAGTCGAATTTCTAAAGGTAAGGAGATATCACCAGGCAATTGCGCATTTACGGAGGCTTTGTTTTGTAAAGGTTTTGATTTTTTCTGATTCATACCTGTTCCATCGCAGTTGTTTTTAGACCAACCATTGCGCCGTCAAAATCCGGAGCTGAATCCAAGTCTGTCAGCAACTCTATATTACCATATTTAACGATGCGCTGCATTGTGTTTACCCCTGCTTATTTAATCCCTGTTCAATTAACAGGAGGATATGTTCAACTGTAATATTGTCTGATTCCTGGAGGTTACCCGAGAGATTGATGCTGCAACCGTGACAGCCTGTTATCCAGGTCTCGGCTCCAGTCGCTATGGCGTTTTTAATCTTTCTGCTCACTATCTGGTGGGAAGTCTAGGGATGGTCGTAAAACAAGGTGCCGCCTCCTCCGCAACAGTGATCGTAATCTGCGGCTCTGGTATAGTCGACATATCTGATGTTCAGAGGCAACCCTTAGGATCGCTGAGATCTCTGCAATTTTCTTTGCTTTTTTGTTTTGAAATATGTTCGGGATATCATCATGGTTTGAATTATTTTCATGATTCGGTTAAAACATTTTTTAAACAATTATTCAGCGTGTTTTTGAGATCTCTGGCCTGAAGTCAGCTTTAGAGCAATAACGATGGTTTCGTAAAAACGCATAATTTGATAAACTCTGAATTTGGATAGGTTTATTTTAAGAGGCTTGAGGTAACAGTGGCTGTAAAACATATTAATAATGAACTACTGCAGTTAACAGAAGATTTAATTCGTATACCTTCCACCTGTGAACGGTCTGGAACAATTTTACAGTGTGCTGATTTTATAGCAGAATGGCTCAACAAAAATTCAATAAAGTATAAGCGATACGATATCAATGGTACTCCTTCCATAGTTGTTTTGCCTTCTGAGGGAGTTGGGACAAAGGTTCTGCTCATGGCCCATTTTGATGTTGTGGAAGTGGAAAATGAATCATTATTTTCACCATGGATTGAAAATGGCAGCCTTTATGGTCGTGGCGCAATTGATGATAAATACGCAGTTGCATTATCACTGCTGCTTTTCCGGGAGCATCTTGCGATTTTACAAGAAAGAGGTTTGACCCAGGAAGATATGTGTTTTGGACTTCTTCTAACAGGTGATGAAGAAGTCGGTGGCAGTAACGGGGCGGGAATTGTTGGGGAAAAGATAGGGACTGATTTTTTTATTGCCCTGGATGGCGGCAATCCCGGATTGATTGTTATCAAGGAAAAGGGAATTGTCCGGATTCGTCTGGAGGCGAAAGGTAAAGCTGTGCATGCTGCACGACCGTGGCTGGGGCAGAATGCCTTTGATCTTCTGATGAAAGATTACATGACCATTAAAGCACTTTTTACAGAAGAAAGTCCGGATTACTGGCATAAAACTGTTGCTTTAACAAGGTGTGAGGCCGGAAACGGCTCTGTAAATATTGTGCCGGGTCGGGCAAAAGCTATTCTGGATATTCGTTATCCCGAGCATGATGATCCTGATGAGATAGTTGCTGCCATAAAGGAAGTTGTATCCGGGCAGGTTATAATTCAGGACAGGGCAGCTGTTTTTTATGGAGGTGAATCCCCTTATTTTAATCTCCTGCAAAAACATGCAAACGGAGCTGTTTTCGGTTTTGAACATGGCTCGTCCGATGCCAGGTATCTGTCTGAAAGGAATATACCCGGTGCTATCTGGGGTGCTGTTGGAGAAATGTCTCAGCATACCGAAGAAGAACATATTGTTCTTGATTCACTCTTCTTTATGTTTGATAGTCTTGACGCATTTTTAAGAGAAACAGCAGAAATCTAAGGTGCAATGACAGATCACAACACCCATTTGCTCGAAGTGCAGGATCTGAAAACCTACTTCTATACTTTTGAAGGGGTTGCGCGTGCGGTGAACGGTGTTTCCTATCATCTTGACAGGGGAGAGGCTCTCGGCATCGTGGGAGAGTCGGGGTGCGGTAAATCTGTTACAGCTTCCTCTATTATGCGCATCGTCCCGGATCCTCCCGGAAAAATAGTTGGGGGACATATTTATTTTCATGGTGAGGATCTGACCAGGTTGAGCCAGAAGGCGATGCGACGTATCAGAGGCAGCCGGATCGCCATGATTTTCCAGGAACCGATGACTTCTCTGAATCCGGTTTTCACCATAGGAAATCAAATTGCAGAGATGTTCACTCTGCATAAGGGAATGAACAAAAAAGAGGGTTTAGAGGCTGCAACTGAAATGCTGGAAAGAGTGCAGATTCCTGCACCGCATAAGCGAATCCATGAGTATCCGCATCAGTTGTCGGGTGGTATGCGGCAGAGGGCTATGATTGCGATGGCTCTTGCCTGTGACCCTGAACTGCTGATAGCCGATGAACCGACAACGGCCCTCGATGTTACGGTTCAGGCCCAGATACTTGATCTGATGAACAGGTTGAAAGATGAGTTGGATACGGCGATTCAGATGATCACCCATGATCTTGGAGTTATTGCCGAAATGTCGGATCGGATAGTTGTAATGTATGCCGGTCGCGTGGTTGAGGAGTCAAAAGCTGTTGATTTGTTTCAAGATACACTGCACCCTTATACTCAGGGGTTGCTGCAGTCGATTCCTGTTCTTGGGAGTCGGAACAAAGGTGAACAGAAGAGGCTGACTGAGATTAAAGGGATGGTACCCAGCCTCTATGATCTTCCCTCCGGATGTACATTTAGACAGCGATGTTCACATACCATGAAAATATGCAGGGAGCAGGAACCACCTCTGGATACAGTTGACGATAAACATGCGGTGCGTTGCTGGTTGCACATTCCACATTAAAAAACATGACTGAAATTCTGAAAGCAGAAGATCTGCAGGTTTATTTCCCAATTAGAAGAGGAATAACTTCCCGGACTGTGGGCCATGTACATGCTGTGGACGGGGTCAGCTTTCATCTGGAGAAAGGGGAAACACTCGGTATTGTAGGGGAGTCCGGATGCGGAAAGACGACAGTCGGCATGGGGTTGATGGGGTTGACATCACCCACTGGAGGCCGGGTTTTATTTGAAGGGCGTGACATGGCGCTGCTATCGAATAAAGAACTACGCAGCTTACGGCGCAAGATGCAACTGATTTTTCAAGATCCTTTTTCCTCACTCAATCCGAGAATGACGGTAAATCAGATACTCGGCGATCCGATGGATGTTCATACCATTTTTACCGGAAAAAAGAGAGAGGATAGGCTGGCATTTTTACTGGAGACTGTTGGTTTATCACCTGAACAGGGGAGACGCTATCCCCACGAGTTTTCCGGAGGGCAACGTCAGAGAATCGGGATTGCCAGGGCGCTGGCACTTGACCCTGTAGTGATAATCGGAGATGAACCGGTGTCTGCCCTTGATGTTTCTATTCAGGCACAGATTATCAATCTGCTTATGGATCTCAGAAGGGATTTTAATCTTTCTCTTGTTATCATTTCTCATGATCTGGCGGTGATCGAATATCTGTGTGATCGGATCCTGGTGATGTATCTGGGGAAGATAATTGAAGAGGCTCCCTACAGTGAGCTGTATAATACTCCCAGGCATCCATATACACAGGCGCTTCTTTCTGCTGCTCCGGCTAGCAATCCTCTTCAGAAGAAAAAACGCATTTTGCTGGAAGGCGATGTTCCTAGTCCCATAGATCCTCCTTCCGGCTGCCGTTTCCATACACGTTGTCCGCAAAGGATGGATATATGCATAAGTGAAGAACCATGTTTCAGCGATATGGGAGATGGCCATGTTGTGGCCTGCCACCTGTATTGATAGTACACAAAAACAGAAGGAGTAGGTAAACAAAAAACTTGAATAAAAGGGAGGATGAAAAATGAAAAACCGCACCCTGAAAACTTTAACCCTGCTGACGGCAATGGTCTTGCCGGTTTCTGCAATGGCAAAGGCGGATCTGGTCATTGCAACTGATGCTCCGCCTAAAGCTATGAACCCGCATGCTTATTCCTCGGATGCCAATCTATCCTATATGTCAAACTTTTTTGACGGTCTGCTGCAGAGAAAAGCACCGGAAGGCAAGCTGGGACCGGCTCTGGCTGAGAAATGGCAGCGCGTTGATGCCCTCACCTGGAAGTTTGAGCTGCGCAAAGGGGTAAAGTACCATAACGGCAATGATTTTAATGCTGCAGATGTTAAGTTTACTTTTGAGCGAATGAAGGATCCGAAATATTCTAAATTACTGAATATTGCCAATTCAATAGCGTCTATAGAGACTCCTGACGACTATACCGTCATCTTCAAAACCAAAAAACCTGTCCCATGGTTTGCCGAGACCATGCACCAGAACTTCATTGTTGATAAAGAATCTACAGAGAAGATAGACGATGGCGAATACAACACTCGTGCAATGGGAACCGGTGCCTATAAGTTCGTCGAATGGATTAAAGGATCTTATATCCGTATGACGGCCAACGAAGACTACTGGGAAGGTGCACCGAAATATAAAAATGTGGATATTCTCCCCATTACAGAAGAGTCCACACGTTTTGCCGCACTTGCGGGCAAGCAGGTTGATATAGTTAATGGTGTGCCGGTAACACTCTTTGATCGAGTTAAGGCGATGCCCCATGTTGAGATAATTTCCCAGGCTGCACGTCGGGCTATTTATATGGGTATCGGCAATACGGTGGGGACCCCTTTTGAGGACATTCGTGTGCGGCAGGCGATTGCTCATGCCATTAATGAAAAGGAAATTATTGAAAAGATCATGCGCGGCCAGGCAACTATGGCCAACCAGATTCCCGATGTGCCAACTGTAGGCTATGATGCATCAATCAAAAGACTGGATTATGATCCGGTAAAATCCAAGCAACTGCTGGCCGATGCCGGTTACCCGGATGGTTTTGAGATCACTATTGCCGGTCCCAATGACAGATATGTCAATGATGAAAAAATCTGTGAGGCTGTGGCAAAATACCTTGCAAAAGTAGGACTCAAGGTAAAACTTGATGTAAAACCAAAATCAATTTTCTTTGATGAACTTACAAGCAACAAATACCATTTCTACCTTATCGGCTGGTTTGACGGATCCTTTGATTTTGGTCGCTCTGCCGAAAAACTGCTCCATACTCCGGATAAAGACAAAGGTATGGGAACATATAATGGAGCAGCTTACTCCAACAGCGAGATTGACAGCCTGCTCATAGCTTCTTCCTCCATCATCGATCGAGCGGAAAGAGAAAAGGCACTGCAGGAGATTAATAAGAAATCAGTTGCGGATGTAGCCTGGATACCATTGCATTATCAGCAGGATATCTTCGCTGTTGTAAAAGGGAAGGGTATTAAATATCAGCCTCGTTCGGATCGTTGGATTGTAGCTAAAGAAATCAAGTAGTGACAGGATGAAGGTATTCAGGCTGCAGGCTGTGAGGGGAAGTATGTCTTTGCTAACAGCCTTCAGCCTGACCCGCTAATCAGCCTATAAAATAACATGACTACCTATCTTGCTAAAAGACTGCTACAGGGTGTGATTGTTCTTATTCTGGTGTCAATGGTCTGTTTTGCCATGTTTCGGTTTACCGGTGATCCTGTGGTTATGCTGGCCGGTAAAGATGCCACCTATGAAGAACGTGAGCAGATTAGGGTCGCTTATGGCCTTGATCGTCCAGTCTATGCGCAGTATTTTTCCTTTCTCAAAGGGGCAATGCAGGGTGATTTCGGCAGATCTTATGTGAGTCAGATTGATGCACTTGATACGATCCTTGAGCGGTTTCCCGCAACATTCGAGCTTGCTGTTACCGCCATGTGTATCTCTTTTGTTCTTGGTGTGGGGTTGGGGGTCATAGTGTCGATCAGTCCCAATGGAGTGATCAGCAGAATGATCATGGCGGGATCCCTGGTTGGTATCTCTATACCGACATTTCTTATAGGTATCCTCCTGGTAATGTTCTTTTCAGTGTATCTGGATATTCTGCCTTCATTCGGCAGGGGGGATACGGTGCAGATCGGTTTTTGGAGAACTGGCCTGCTGACACTTTCCGGCTGGCAGCATATCCTGCTTCCTGCACTTACCCTCTCGGGCTATCAGCTCGCCGTGTTAATCAGGCTTACCCGGGCCGGAATGCGTGAGACTCTATCAGAAGAATATATAAAAACGGCATGGGCGAAAGGATTGTCGCCTGCAAAAGTTATTTTGAAACATGCCTTGAGAAATGTGATGATTCCGGTGGTAACCATTGCCGGACTCTCCTTCGGAGAACTTATTGCCTTTTCCATTGTTACTGAAACGATTTTCCAGTGGCCGGGTATGGGCAATCTTTTGCTTACCTCGATTTTCGAGACCGACCAGCCCATTATTGTCACCTATATCATGCTGGCGGCTTTTATCATCCTTTCGATTAATATTCTGGTTGATTTGCTCTATGCTTTGCTTAATCCGAGAATTCGCTATGAGTAGAGATAAGGGACTGATGAGAACAATCATTGCTTCAAAGAGAATGCAGAGCTTTCTGGGAGATCCCTCCGGCATGGTTGGTGGGGTTATCCTGTTTGCTTTTTTCTTTGCTGCTCTTTTTGCCCCTTATCTGGCGCCGACGGACCCCTATGATCTTACCACGGTTGACCTGGCGAATTTCCTTTTGGAGCCGTCATGGATGGATCAGGGAGTGTCGGCCTTTCCTTTGGGAACAGATGATCAGGGAAGAGGAATCCTGTCGACTATACTCTATGGGCTGCGAACTTCTCTTATTGTCAGTGTTTCTGTTGTTACCATTTCAAGTCTTGTCGGTATTATCCTCGGTATGCTTGGGGCCTATTACGGTGGTATTCTGGATGCCTTTATCATGCGTACGGCAGATACCGTATTTTCCTTTTCTACTACCTTGCTGGCAGTTCTGCTCCTGGGAGTATTTGAGAGCAGAGGGCTTTTTACGGTTATAATTGCCATCTGTATTGCTGACTGGGTGAAGTATGCCAGGACTATTAGAGGCAGTGTCCTCGAAATAAAAGAATTTCCTTATGTCACGGCTGCAAGGTCTTCTGGAGCCGGTGATTTTCGCATTCTCTTTCGTCATATTTTACCGAACGCTCTTCCTCCCATCTTTGTACTTATGGCAGTGGATATGGCCGTTGTGATCATGCTTGAGGCAACGCTCAGTTTCTTGGGAGTAGGGGTGCCGCTGACGGAACCTTCTCTTGGAATGATGATTGCCATAGGCAAGAACTACATTTATGCGGGTATGTGGTGGATGGTTGTCTTCCCCGGAATTACACTGATCGGCATGGTTGTCGGGATAAATCTATTTGCCGACTGGCTGCGGGAAGAACTGAATCCTAAACTATAGCAAGTTATAGCAGTGGTTCATGCGGGCTAGTTTGTTAGCAATGATATCAAGGCATTATAGACATCCCGCAGGTATATTACCCCAACCACTTTTCCATCACTTCTCGTCACAGGAAGGCGTCTGATTCGTTCGGTGCGCAGAGTATCAGCGCAGCGCAGGAGGGTCTCGTTTGCGGAGATAACCCTGACATCTTCAGTCATTATTTTGTTTACGGTGATTGATCGTATGGCACGGGTTTTTTCTTCACGAATAGACTCCCAGGAGATATTGCTGTGGCGTTCGTCAAAATAAATGTGTGACGGGAGGATAATTCCGAGTATGTCCACATTTGACACGATTCCGACAAGGTTCATCGCACCATCAAGCACAATCATACCGTTCACCGGCAGGCCGTGCATCCGCTTGGTTGACTGCATGACCTGAATAGCTTCTCTCAGTGTCATTTCGGGGGTCAGCCAGTTTTTAATCGGTTCCATTACATCTTTGACTTTCATATTGTCTCCATTCTTCTATTGCAACCTGCAGTGGTCACAGGAAAAATCAGGGTAATCAGTTGTTATTTATTGCATTGTAGCATAGTAGAGCATTTGTGTTCAATGTTATTTATGCATTAAATCATTAAAATATATGGAGTTGGTGTTGCAATCCCGGTGGTGTTACTTTCATGTGTCTGATTTGGTCTGTTTAGGTTATTGTTGGGCATTTGCAAGACAAGTTATAGAAAAATATAACTCGATTGAGTATTACCTTGAGCTCATTTGAGCGGACGCAGAACGGTTTGGAAATATATTATGAATACATTACAGAACGCAAAGTTTTTAACGACAAAAGAAGTTGCAAAGCTGCTCCATGTAAATGAAAAAATGGTTTATTCCCTGGTGAGTGAAAAAGGGTTGCCGGCCACAAAAATTACCGGCAAATGGCTGTTTCCAAGGAAGCTTGTTGAGGAGTGGCTGGAGACCAATATCTTGAACTACCGTGGATCCGGGGCGTGTTGCTCAACGGATGAAGGTGTGCTCCTTCTTGCCGGAAGTGATGACCCCCTGTTTCAGAAGACGCTCTCTCTGTTTCACAAAAAAACTACGGGTCCTCTTGCTTTCTTTGCAAATCTGGGCAGCATGGGTGGGCTGAAAAGTTTGCGAAGGGGACTTTGTCATATTGGAGTCTGCCATCTGCTTCAGGATGATCATGACGAATATAATTTTGGTTTTGCTGATCAGGAGTTGGATAAGGCACCGGTTTTTGTCAATTTCAGTAAACGTGAGCAGGGGCTGCTCGTTCAAAAAGGAAACCCTAAAGGAATTCAAAGGGTTGAAGATCTTGCGCGGGATGATATCTCTATTGTCAACAGGCCCCTCGGTGCAGGCACCCGTCTTCTTCTGGATTATGAGATTGCAAAATCGGGGATTTCTTCCGGCCGAATTTCCGGTTATCAACAAGAAGTCTCCCGGCATCTTGATGCAGCCCTGGAGGTTTTTTCGGGGCGTGTGGATGCCGCTCCGGCAATTCGGGCGGTAGCCGGTCTTCTCGGGCTTGATTTTTTACCCCTTCGCTGGGAACGGTTTGACCTTCTTATTTCAAGAGATCGCTTTTTTGAAAAAAGGATTCAAAAATTTATAGGTCTGCTGCATGAGAAATCATTCAAAGCCCTGGCCGATTCATTTGAAGGTTATGATATTTCTCTCTGCGGCAAAATGCTTTTCCCCGACAATTTTAAGCAAGAGGATGGGTAGTGATGAAACAGGCAATTACTGTATTTGGAGCAGTATTTCTTATTGGACTATTGGCCGGGACTGTTACTGGTTCTGATAAAGTTCTGAAGATGTCAACAACCACCAGCACCCAGTCTTCGGGATTGCTTGATCTACTGCTGCCTGAATTTGAGAAAGATACAGCCATAAAGGTAAAGGTTATAGCAAAGGGAACCGGTGCTGCTATGCGCGATGGACAGGATGGAAATGTTGATGTTATCTTCGTTCATGCTAAAGAGCGGGAGGAGAAGTTTGTCGCGGACGGCTGGGGGACAATGCGCTATGCGGTGATGCATAATGATTTTGTGATTATCGGTCCCGCTGTTGATCCGGCAGCTATTAAAGGTTTTTCCGGTGGCGGTAAAGCGCTGGGAAAAATTGCAGAGATGAAGCAGACTTTTATTTCCCGAGGTGATGACAGCGGTACCCATACCAAAGAACAGTTCCTCTGGCAGGAGTCCGGCGTTGCACTTGTTGACAAGATTCAAAGCATAGTGAAAAAGGGCAGGAAAAAAGAAGTTTCCTTTCAGATGCCTGCCGGTTCTGCCGACTGGTACCTGTCCATTGGTCAGGGAATGGGGAAAACCATAACCTTTGCTGACGAGAAACAGGCTTATACCATGTCGGATCGCGGCACCTATATTAAATACAAATATGGTAAAACTCCTGCGATAGAGCTTGATGTTCTCTGCGAAGGCGGCCCGGCACTTGCCAACCCATATGGTATTATTCCCGTTAATCCTGAAAAACATCCCCATGCACAGAACGATCTTGCCATGCAATTTGTCAATTGGATTACCTCCGAAAAGGGGCAAAAGATGATTAGTGACTACCGACTGGAAGGGAAACAGCTTTTTTATCCTGATGCTATGTAGTATTTTATTGGGGGGCTAAGGAACGATAAATTGCCTCACCACAGAGGACACAGAGAGCACAGAGAAAAGACTATCTTTTTCCTCTGTGCTCTCTGTGGTTTTAGTTCGTCTAATTTTTTTCAAGTTTCAGAAATAAGGTGCTTATTTGCTTTTAGATAGCGTGCAGTCAGCTTTTCTCCTTTTCTTTTCTTTCGATCCCGAGCTTTTTGAAATTGTAACGGTATCGCTTAAGGTGAGTTTTGGCGCCACCCTCATAGCGTCAATCATTGGTATTCCATCCGGTTTTATTATCGCCTATTCAGTTTTCCCCGGGAAACGGCTTCTGCTCACCTGCCTGAATACCCTTCTTGCCCTGCCAACCGTCGTTATCGGCCTTTTCGTCTACTCATTTATTTCCCGGCGCGGGATCTTCGGTTCGCTTGATCTTCTCTATACCCAGAAAGCCATTATCATCGGCCAGGTAATTTTAATTATTCCGGTGATTATGACGCTGGCGATTGCTGCCGTCAGCAGGATTGACAGTCGTTACAGGATGACGGCTTTGACTTTGGGTGCAAACAGGTTTCAGATGGCTGCGGTCATAATGAAGGAAGCCCGATATGGAATCCTTGCTGCCGTCATAGCCGCCTATGGACGGGTTATTGCAGAGGTCGGGATCAGTATGATGCTGGGTGGTAATGCCAAGGGGTTTACCCGGACAATGACCACAGCCATGGCCCTGGAGTATGATAAGGGAGAGTTTGTCCTGGCAGTGGCATTGGGAATTACCCTTATGACGTTTGCCTTTGGTATCAATATGCTGTTCCATTTTTTCCAGGGAAAGACGAGACATGATACTGTATAAACTGGAAAACCTGCAGCGAACCCATAGCAACAGGATTGTTTTGAATATTGACTTCCTTGAGATTCTTCCAAATGCGATTTACACTCTTATTGGACCAAATGGCGCCGGTAAGACTACTCTGCTGAAGGTTCTCGCTTTTCTGGATAGACCAAGCAGTGGTCGGCTCCATTTTGATGGTCAACTGGTGAGATCAAACGAAAAGTATCTGCACTCTCTGCGGAGGCGGGTAGTGTTGTTTGATCAGAACCCCATCCTTTTTACCGGTACGGTGAGAAAAAATGTTGAGTTTGGCTTGAAGGTGAGAAAAATCTCCAAAGAGGTACGTAAACAACGAACAGAAGAGATGCTGGCTCTGGTCGGCATGGAAAATTTTGCTGATAGTGAGACCAGGGGACTCTCCGGTGGTGAGGTCAAACGAGTCGCTCTGGCACGAGCCCTGGCTCTACGGCCCGATGTCCTTCTCTGCGATGAACCGACCGCCAATGTTGACGGTGAAAACCAGGAGATCATCCTCAATACCCTGAAGCAGATCAACAAAGAGGAAAAGACATCGATAATATTTTCCACCCACTACCTATCCCAGGGGCAGAGATTGGCGGATCACACCCTGCTCCTGCAGAATGGCTCCCTGTCTGACCTGGTAAATGAAAATATATTCAGGGTTACTCTCGCTCATCAAAAAACGAATGAGACTCTCTGCCAGCTGACGGAAAAACTGTCTCTTGCACTACCGACAGACAGAATACCGGCTGGTATTGATATTGGTAAACTGCATATAGATCCACAAAAAATAGTCCTGGATCCGAAAAAAAAAGATATGGCCCATGGAACGTATCTTAATGGACATATTTTTGATCTTAGTCAGGACGGCAGTAAGATTCGAGTCGGGATTGATGTGGGTGTTCGTCTGAATCTTGTATTGTCAATGGAGAAGTACGACCGGAAAGAGCCTCGACTCGGTGAGAGAAGGAAACTCTTTATTCCG
>Ga0209633_10001232_pt1 | contig 27126 bp, 21 predicted proteins | sample Cruoilmetagenom1_FD_187290 | JGI IMG/M metagenome (GOLD analysis project Ga0209633, IMG submission 187290) | Oil polluted marine microbial communities from Coal Oil Point, Santa Barbara, California, USA - Sample 1 (SPAdes) (version 2) | ecosystem: Environmental > Aquatic > Marine > Oil seeps ...
CGAAGAGCAAATACACACAAAGGCTAAAGGAACAAGAACGCTCCATACCAAAAAGATCAGTATTAAGGACAAAGAAGGAAGCCCCAAGTATCTGTTAGGAATTTCAGAAGATATCACCGAGCGCAAGCAGGCACAGGAGCGGTTTAAGCTTATTGTGGAATCAAGTCCCAGCGCGGTAGTAATGATCGGGCAGGACAGTAAGATCAAACTTCTAAACTCACGTACGGAAGAAATATTTGGCTACAACCGCTCAGAGCTTCTGGGAAAGCAGGTTGAAATTCTAATGCCCAAGCGTACTCGAGGTCAACATGTCAAACACCGAAAGAAGTTCACGGAGAACCCTTTATCAAGAAAGATGGGAGCGGGAAGAGACCTAATTGCCCGGCGCAAGGACGGCACCGAATTCCCGGTTGAGGTAGGCCTATCCCCAATACACACTGAGGACGGCTTGATGATTCTAGCTTCAATAGTAGATATCACCGAACGCAAAAATGCAGAGGAAGTTCTTAAGAGGTCACACGGCGAGCTGGAACAAGGCGTTGCGGAAAGAACCTCCGATCTGTTCAAAGTCAATGAGCAATTGCGGATAGAGGTGGACGTGCGCAAAAAGGTCGAGGAAGCTCTTGAGCAAAACCTTGAGCAGCTTTCCCGCAAAAACCGTTATGAAGAGATAATAAACGCCGTTACCAGAAGCGTGCATCAGTCAATACTGCTCGATCAGGTATTTGAAAACGCGGTTGAGGCCCTAAGTAACAACGTTGACAACGCTGACCATGTCGCCATATATATGCTTGAAGGTGATCGGGCGGTTTTGAAAAGTCATAGAGGGTATCCCAAGTGGTTTCTCACTAAAGTGACAAGCATACCCAAATCCAAATGTGTTACTTGGAAAACGCTAACTGAAGGAAAACCCCGCTATTGCAGTGATGTGGATAAAGATACAACTATCGGACCGGCAGGTAGAAAGGTAGGAACCAAAAGCTACGCATCAATGCCGATCAAGTATCAGAATATTACTATTGGCTGCATAAACATCAATTCCCGAACCTTAGGCGCCTTTGATGAGGAGGAGATTAAGCTTCTCCAAATCGTAGCTAACCAGATAGAGACAGCAATAAACAACGCTAAACAAGCCGAAGCGCTTAAACACTCAAGGGATGAGATCAGTCAAAATCTTCAAGAGCTTTCCCGCAAAAACCGTTATGAAGAGATTGTAAGCGCCGTCACCAAAGCGGCTCATAAGTCGATAGACGTGGACGTGGTGATTGAAAACGCAATTGAGGCCATGATCGGAAAGATAGAGAATCTCGATATCAGCGCAATCTATATGGTAGAGGGACAGGAAGCTATACTTAAAACACACAGAGGGCACAGCAAGCAGTTTGTAAAGAGGGCGGGGAGGATACCTTATCCAAAAGGCGCTACTTGGAAAACCATCATAGAGGGCAAGTCGACTTATATCCCGGATGTGGATAAAGACAAAGCCCTGGGCAAAGCAGGAAGAAAAGAAGGCATGAAGTCTTACCTGGTTACGCCCCTTTTCTCAGAGGGCCAGGCTGTCGGGGCTATATTTATGATTTCCTTCAAAAAAAACGCCTTCGATGAAGAAGAATTAAATTTACTGGAAATCGTCTCACACCAAATTGAAACCGCCATTGATAACGCCAGACATGCGGAAGCCCTCGGCACGTCGGAACAAAGATACAGAACTCTGTTTACCCAGTCTCCTGTCGGTGTATGCACCATAGATAAAGACCTCAAAATAACTCACTGTAATGAACGCCTGATTGAGATATTCCAATCATCCCGGGAAAAGATTATCGGCCTCGATCTCAACAATTTAAAAGACAAGAGCTTCGTTCCGTTTGTGAAAAAAGCGTTTGCGGGGCATACCTGCTCACATGAGACTAATTATGAAACCACTACGAGCGGGGTAAATCTCTGGCTTGCGGTTCGAATAGCCCCATTAAAGGACTTCACCGGCAATGTTGTATCGGTCATGGGAGTTGTGGAAGACATAACCGAGCGCAAAAAAGCGGAGGAAGCGCTTAAAAAGTCAGAAGAACTGCTCAGAACAAGCGAGGAGCATTACAGACTTCTTGTTGAAACCACAAATGTAATTCCATGGGAAGCCGATGCCAAAACTTTTCAATTCACATATATTGGCCCGCAGGCGAAAAAGCTTCTGGGTTATCCCGTTGAAAAATGGTATGAAGAAGGATTTTGGCCAGCTCGCATACATAAAGAGGACCGTGATGAGACAGTCAATACATGTGCTTTAGCAACTAACGCTCTAAAAGACCACGAACTAGAATACAGAATTTTAACAAAAAAAGGGGATGTTCGGTGGATATATGAAATGGTCTCAGTAATTTCGGAAGACGGAGAGCCTAAAACACTACGGGGTTTCATGATGGACATCACTGAGCGCAAGCGAGCAGAAGAGCTTGCAACTCAGTTTGGTAAAATACTGGAAGAATCACTAAATGAAATTTTTATTTTCGATGCGCAAAGCTTGAACTTTATTCAAGTCAATGAAGGCGCTAGAAACAATATTGGATATTCGCACAAAGAATTAGAAAAGCTAACGCCCCTGGATTTAAAACCCGAGTTTACATATGAATCATTTACTGAAATGCTGGAGCCGCTCAAATCCGGCGAGAAGGACCGAATTGAGTTCTCCACCATAAATCGGCGTAAAGACGGCTCTTTCTATCCTGTCGATGTATATCTTCAAACCTCCTTTTTTGGAGGACGAGAAGTCTATGTCGCGATGATACTTGATACTACAGAGCGCAATAAAGCCGAAACTGAAAAACGAGAGGCGGAAGAACGTTACCGTACATTGTATCAAGAAAGCCCTTCCATGTATTTCACGGTTAATGAAGACGGAAACGTTCTTTCGGTTAACCGCAACGGCATCGAGAAGCTTGGTTACTCACAAGAGGAATTGATAGGGCACTCCGTATACTCTGTATTCCCGAAGGAAGACAAACCAAAGATAAAAGAGCAGTTAAGTAAATGTTTTGCAAATCCCAACCAGATTTTCAGATGGGAGCTTCGCAAGGTGTGTAAGAACGGAAGCGTTATACAGGTAAGCGAGCTTGCACGCTGCGTTATTGACGCAGACGGAAACAAAGTAGCTCTCATAGCCTGTGAAGATATCACTGAGCGTATAAAAGCTGAAAATGAAAAGCGCGAGGCGCAAGAGAGACACAGAACCCTGGTTGAGCATTCCTACGATATCATTGCTGAAACCAGCGACTCCGGAAATTTTTTATACGCAAATCCAACATTTAAAGAATTACTCGGCTATGAGTCTAAAGAAGTTTTGAACACCAACATTTTCGAATACGTTCATGAGGAAGACAAACCTGCTGTTATGGAGGAATTCAACCGAGCGCTTAAATTTTTTAGCAGGGGAAGCGCCGAATACAGGTTCAGACATAAAGACGGCAGCTGGCGCTGGATTGAGAGTACAGGAAGCCCTTTCCGGACAGCGGCGGGCGACATAAGAGCTGCTATTTCTTCCCGTGATATTACTGAGCGAAAGAGTGCGGAGGAGGAACTTAAAAAGGCCTTCTCTGAAATAGGACTCCTAAAAGACAAACTTGAAAAAGAAAACCTCTATTTAAAAAAGGAGATCCAATTAACTTATAGCCACTCCGATATTATAGGCGAGAGCAAAGCAATAAAGTCGGCTCTAAACAAAATAGAACAAGTGGCTGACACCGATTCCACAGTACTACTTACGGGAGAGACTGGAACCGGTAAAGAGCGTTTCGCCGATAGGATTCACAGCCTAAGCAAACAAAGCGATCGGACTATGGTCAAGGTAAACTGCGCCGCACTTCCGCCTCACCTTATTGAAAGCGAGCTCTTCGGTCATGAGAAGGGAGCGTTCACAGGGGCGGTCTCAAAACACATCGGGCGTTTTGAAATAGCTGACGGCTCTACAATCTTTTTGGACGAAGTCGGCGAGCTTCCCCTTGAGCTTCAGTCAAAACTGCTCCGCGTACTGCAGGAAGGCGAATTCCAGCGAGTTGGGAGTTCCAACACAACTAAGGTTAACGTAAGAGTAATCGCCGCATCAAACAGCGATCTCTTTGATGCGGTCAATGAAGGAAAGTTTCGCGAAGATCTATATTACAGACTAAATGTCTTCCCCATTAACATCCCTCCGTTAAGGGAGCGCAAAGAGGACATCACTGACCTCCTGTGGTTCTTTATCTCGGAATTTGAAGAAAAAATGGGAAAAACTATTAAAAACATATCCAGGAAAGATATGGAGAACTTAACAAATTACCCCTGGCCGGGCAACGTCAGACAGCTCCGCAATATTGTAGAACGCTCTATGATTATCTCCCGCGGACCTGATCTTGAAATTGAGCTACCCGGCATCAAAAGCGTAGCGTTGGACATAAAATCTATTACACAAGTTGAGAAGGACCACATTGCTTATATATTAAATATGACCAACTGGCGAATCAGAGGAAAAACCGGAGCAGCTGAGATACTCGGTCTAAAACCCACCACTCTCGAGTCTAGAATAAAAAGACTTGGGATCAAACGTAGTCACTAAAAAACTACGATATTTCGTGCATCCCACGACATATCAGACTTAATTATCACGTTCTACCAAAAGATACAAAACACCTCAGGACTAAAGAATCAATATTTACAGCATGTTAGGAAATTATCGTACAATATAACAACATTTGGTATGCAAATTGCAATATAATAAACGAGAACTTAAGGCAAAATTTAGTTATTTGTTCAAATGCAACAAGGACATACAAGCTTCATTAACAGACTTTCTGCCAAAAACCCCACCTAAGTTTTGGCATGTTTTAAAATTGAGAATCAAGATGGCGGTAAAGCGGAGATAAACATCTGTTTGTCTCCGCTTTTTTTTAGCACAAAATCAAAAAACATCAGCTAGCAATTGATTCTTATAAGGGGATTTGCCGTTGCCGTCATTCTGAACCATGTCCCGGACTACGATCCGGGATATATTCAGTATCGTTTCAGAATCTCGTCTTTGCCTTTGCCTTTCTCTTCCGACATTACAGCATTTGCGTTAAGAAAATTGATCATGATGGCGTTAAAAATCTTATGCGGGATGTGGGTCGAATTATAAGATTTAGCCAGAATGATCAATTTTTAGCTAATTCTGTGCAGTCGGTGACTTTTGGTTCTTTTGGTCACTCAAAAGAACGAATATTAATCTTTTGCTTTCCAACATCCATAGCAATTGTCCGCCCTCTGCGTAAGAGCACCCTCTGTGTAAGAACGCCCTTTGTGTAAGAGTGCCCTCTGCGCAAGAGTGCCCAGCTCATAGCTGCGCTTCACAATCTCAAAATTCCTGCTAGACTTCCAAGGAGTTTCACCCTCCAAACCAAGGAGCATTAATGATCTTATTGACAGGATTAACCGGCACTACAGGATACAGGGTAGCCAAGCGTTTGCTAAAGTCCGGATATAGTTTTACCGCACTACTCAGAGATGTTGATAAAGCCTCAGATTTAAAATCAAAGAAAGTAACAATTGTAAAAGGCGACTTAAGCAAACCCGACAGTATAAGGAAAGCCATGGAAGGAATAGAAAATGCGTTTTTACTCCCTCCAAACACTGAAAACCAGTTTAAACTTGAGAAGAATTTCATAGATGCGGCAAAAGAAGCCGGAGTAAAACACCTGGTCAAATACTCAGCAATCGGAGCCGACCCCGACTCCCCCTCTACCATCCTCAAATACCATGGGCAGAGCGAGAAATATTTAAAAGACTCAGGACTCAGATACACGCTGATTAGGCCGAACCTTTTCATGCAGAACTTTATAAACTTCTATGGTCAGCAAATAAGAAAGAAAAAAGAGATCCGACTCCCCTTAAAAAATGCCAAGTGCGGATATGTAGATGTAAGAGACACCGCCAGGCTCATAAAAAAAGTGCTGATATCTAACGGAAACAAAAACAAAACATATACAATTACCGGGCCTGAGTCCCTTAGCTGTATTGAAATTGCGGAGCTATTTTCAGAGGCAATGAACAAGAAAATAAACTACGTAGAGATTAAGCCAAAAGAGTTCAAAAAGGATATGACAGACTCAGGGGTCAAAGAACGCGTTGCCGAGGCCTATTCTGAGTTATACAAACTTGTAAGAGACGGGCTTTACGATCAGGTAACTGACGATATTTACAAGGTTACCGGTAGGCAGCCGCATACCTTTGAAGAGTTCCTGGATGATAATATTAAGTTCTTTTTAAAACGCTAAGATAAGGTGGGGTGACTGTCATTCCCGAATGCAGTAGTCAGGAATCCAGTCTTTGTCATCCTGAATTAACCCCTGTCATTTCAACACTTTCTCCGTCATTTCGACCAACGGGAGAAATCTTTCTTTTGCTATTTTCTTCCCCCTTATCCTAAAGCGGGTTTTTCGTGGTAAAAACCAAAGCATCTTCAAATCAAGAAACAGTTGTCTTCAATATGACAGAAACATTATGAGCCGAATAGGGTGCTTAATCGGCTCATGATATATAATTGGCGACAAAGCAACCGGCCGGCATAGCCAGAAAGAGGGTAAGAGCGGCAACTCTGTCTGCGATGATGAGTTATAAAACAGATTTTTATAACTCATTTGATGCGTAATCCTGTTGGATAGAAAAAGGACCATTTAGGAAAATTTATTTTATTTTCAATAAGATAGGAAGTTTTTAAGCTTTTTTGTATTTTTATTGTGAGCTATAAAAAGCGCTTCTATAACTCACGTTTATGTGTTATAATGAGCTATAGAAGCGAGGTAATCGACTTATGACATGGAATTGGCAACAGAAAAACTGGCCTGTTTTCAACTACAAAGAAGATGAATTATCTGATTTGGAGGCACGGTTCCTGCATAAAACAGGGATAATGATTGGCACCCTCAAACACTTTTCAGATGATGAAAAAAGCTCATTAACTGTTGAAATCATCACCGACGAAGCTATAAAAACTTCTGCTATAGAAGGAGAGTTTTTAGATAGAGATTCAGTTCAATCGTCTATTCTCCGAAATTTCGGACTGAATACAGAATATCGGAGTATTCCACCCGAAGAGCAGGGAATAGCAGAAATGATGGTCAGTCTTTACAAAACTTATGCTGCGCCCCTGTCTAATAAAAGGCTCTTTTCCTGGCATGACATGCTGATGAATGGCCGAAGAGATTTAAAAGACATAGGACGATACCGAACACACAAAGAGCCTATGCGAGTCGTTTCCGGGGAATATCACGAACCGAAAGTACATTTTGAAGCGCCGCCATCTACAAGAATAAAGGCGGAAATGGAACAATTTATAAAATGGTTTAATGCAAAGCGAAAAACAGGGGCATTAACCCACGCGGGAATTGCCCATTTGTATTTTGTTTCCATTCACCCCTTTGAAGACGGAAACGGCAGAATAGGACGCGCAATAGCAGAAAAATCACTTTCGATGAGCTTTGGACATCCCACGCTGATCTCATTGTCTTATATGATCGAAAAGCATAGGAAAGATTATTATAGAGCGCTGGAACGGAACAACAAAGACCAGGAGATAACAAACTGGCTCATTTATTTTGCAAAAACCATTCTTGATGCACAGCATTACACACAAAGCTTGATAAACTTTCTCATTGAGAAAGCTAAATTCTATGATCGCTTAAAAGCAACCCTCAATGAAAGACAGGAAAAGGTTATTGAGCGCATGTTCCGAGAAGGCGTAGAAGGATTTAAAGGCGGCTTAAGCGCTGAAAATTACATACGCATAACAAATACATCTCGTGCCACAGCAACTAGGGACTTGAAAGATTTAGTAAACAAGGGTGCGTTAAATAAAACCGGACAGCTAAAACATACGCGCTACTACCTTAAGATAGAATATGATAGCGCAATATCTGCTTGAACACGAAATTAGCTATGAAATTATCACATTTCATGTGAGATATACATAGTTCTTAAATACTACAAACCGGTTGTTTCCAAATCAGAAGATTCTAATTTCCCAGCGTCAGAAAAGAATAGAATCACTGCGGCCAAAATCGCAACTCCGCAGATTGCAAACATGGGCAGGTTTATAAAATACGCGGCCAAAAACCCTGCTCCTAGTCCCGAGAGAACCTCTGCACCTACTTCAAGCGAGAGGTTGTTGCCAAGCGCCCTGCCCTGTTTATGCGCCCCGGCTGAAAGTGAGATCATAGTAGCGCACACCGGAAACGCGACCGCAAGAGTAAGGCCCGGCAAAAATAGCGATACGTAGAGCATATATGGGGACTGTGGAATTAGTATAAGCAGGCTAAACAACCCCAGGAGTATCGAGGAATAAATAGTAATTGTCCTTGGCGAATGGATCTTCGCCAGATATCCGGTTAACCAAAGGCTCCCGATAACCACAGGCACCGCGTTCCATGCGATGTATTTTGCAAGCTCAGTCACTCCCATATCGAAAACCTCTACCAGATACATAGGGAACGCCCTGAAGAATCCGAAAATCGCGAAGTAGATGAGAAAATTCACAATATATATTGTTCTTGTTTTTCCAGGGGCAAATATGGCAAGGAGGTTTGTAAAAGCCTCTGTGTAGCTGACGTGAGTTCTTTTAGCTTTTGGTCTTGTTTCCCTAAAAGCAAAGAGTGTAAAGAAAACGGTCAGCACCAAGAGTCCGAATACCCCCCAGTAAGGTGTCGCATTGTTAAACCATGGAACCAATGTCGGATCGGCGAGCACTCCTCCCAATAGAGGACCAACTACAAACGCTCCGCTTGCGCTAAAGGTTAGATAGGCGAACATTCTCGTTCTATTCTGAGGTGTCGTTACATCGGCAACGGCGCTCTGTGCTGTGGAAATATTTGCTTCAGCTAGCCCCATAATTAAAGAGACTATCATGAATATGGACAAATTTTTTGATTGAATCGCGTATCCAATCCCTCCGTAGCAGATCGTCGCAATGGTTAAGGAAACAAGGAGAACCGGCTTTCTTCCAAAGCGGTCCGACAAGGCGCCCATGACGGGAGTGCCAAAGAATTGCCCAGTTGGATAAAGCGCAAGCACGATGCCGAGTATGATTGTAGGGTCAGCCCTAAACGGCAGCGAGCTGAGCAGAGTATCACTGCCCTCAAGAATCATAGGGGTTAAAATCGTGATCGTGAGACTGTATCCCACAAAGCCAATAAAAATCACTATGTAGAGCGGAAGTATCCTGAAAAAACTCGAGTCCGTTCGATTAGCCATATGGGATGAGCGTACCTAAATATAGGAAAAATGTCAGAATATTCCCCCGGCTAATCTATTGAAGACTGATTTACTTCTCCAATCTATCTAAGCGGGAACATAGTCGCTCATCACCCCGGCCAATACGCCCATAAACATAAGCGCCGCAAATATAGCAAACAATATAAGAGCAAGAATTATATAGGCTATACAAAAATTCTTTCTACTTACATTTGAAGTGCTTGATAGCGCCCAGTAGAGCAGAAATATCAGCCCCACAAGTGGTATAGCGAGAATGATAAGAGTTAAAATCCAGTCGCCTACCGAAAGCGGTTTATCCTGGGGATTGTAAGCGGGTGTACCCATAGGTGAAGTCATAATTATAAGTCCTCCCTAAAATGAAACTATTATAATTCCCAAGTATTGTCAATATGCGCCTATTAGGCAGACGTACAATTTTTGAGAAGTTAAGCGGAAGGTTGTAGTTCAATAGATTTCAACATGCTCGAGAGTTTCCTGGAAACAGCCCCCTCTCTCCCCATAGGCGTACTACCTTTTCCTGCTAATCATAAGCAAGGGGCAATCCGTCTCCTGAGCTATGTAGAGCGGGAGCTTGCCAAACTCTTTGCGTCTTCTGCTAAAGCGCTGAAGCCCCAGTATCATTAGATCGCTGTCCTTAGCGTGAGAGATTATTTCTTCTGAAACGTTATTATTCTTAGCAATCACCACTTTAAAGTGCCCGTGAGGGAGCTGGTCTTCGGCGACCTGAAAAAGTGCTTTCCTCGCTTTATCCGTTCTCTGCCACGTTGCGTCTTCAGGCAGAATCTTTAGATACGTAACCTCTGGACTAGCGGCTCTGCATATGCTCCCCAGGAGCCTTGCCAATAACTCATCCTGAGCGCCCGAGCCCCTTACGGGAACAAGTATCTTTTTAACTTCCGAGAGCCGCCACATATGAGTTGTCCGAAGCACCACTACGTCCGAGTCAACACGGTTCATCACGTATTCTATCTTCTCTTCAGATTTCTCATTTAGATTTGTAAGCCCCAAAAGCAGACTCTCGCAGCTGTACGCATGGGACACTCGTATAATCTCATCCCATGGCTCAGATGCAACCGTAGTCAGAGCCTCGGGTTTAAGACCCAATCCAAACGAGGCTGATAAGGACTCTTTTAAAACTCTCTGAGTATTATTTAGTTTTTCAGGATGCTTTTCCGGATCCCAGTCTTCAGGAGTTCTTACGACCGAGAGCAGTAAAACTTTACCGGTAATAGGGGGCGCAAGGGCGCTTGCAATAGCTACCATGGGAGCCGCATGAGAAGGATTAACAATCGGCACCAGCACAAGTGGGCTTCTGCCCCTTAGACTCACAAGACGGGGATCGTAACCCTCGGCGGACGCGTCGACTACCCTCGCCCGTCTTCCAAAGAGGATATAATAGAGAATCCCCCCTAGCCCTAGCCAAACGAGCGTAATCACTCCCGCAAGCGGAACTTTGATTCCCTGAAATACCGCAAGACCAACACAGGTCAATATCCCAAGCACAGGGACCAATGGAAAAAACGGGGTCTTAAACGGCAGGTCTTTAGGATCACTCCTTAAACGTGTGAGTATGCTTATCCAGTGAGCTATGGCAAAAGAAATCAAAAATATCAAACTAGCCGCGGCACCCGCCACAGCTACGTCCGGTATGATTATTATGGTTAAAACCAGTACTGCGGCTGTAACAACAACGGCCTTTACCGGAGTCCCCCAATCTTTATCCACCTGCCCCAGCTCACGAGGAAGCGTTCGGTCTTTCGCCATACTAAAAGCAATGTGGGACGCGCCCAGCAAGTTTGCATAGAGCGCTGAGAGCATCGAGAGAATACCGGCAACAATTACAAGCCAGAAGCCGAATTCCCCCATATAGGCCTTGGCCGCAAACAGCACTATTGATTCAGGCTGAGCTGCACCTACCTCGGAAATAGACTCCCCCGGTCCCACAGCTGTCACTGTGATGACCAGCATAAACAGCACATAGATCACAATTGCGGCTATAAGGGATATGAACATTGATCTGGGGATGTTCTTCTCCGGGTCCTTTATCTCGCCACCCACAGCGGATATAAGGTCAAACCCGTGGTATGCGATGAACGTATAACCCATTGCCTGAAGCAGTCCCAAACCACCTTCAGCAAATAAGGGACTGAAATCATCTTGCAGGTTTATTATTGACTCTTTTGAGATATACCAGGCGCCCCCGATTATGAGGACTATAAACACGGCAACTTTCCCAATATTAACCCATGCTCCGCCGTTACTCTGTTTCTTAAAAAGGATCTTTGTATAGATAAGGGTAGCGATTACTGCAATGACTGTAGTAGTTAACTCCGCGGTGATCCAATCCAGGTGAATGCCGGAGTAGAGGTACCAGATATTTTTTATGGCTTTGGCTACAAAAAACCCTGCGCCCAGTGCGTAAAGCACAGCCGCCACAATTGAGGCAAACCAGATGATCCACCCAACTCCGAATGCGGCTCTAATGGAGAGGACTTTTTTAGAGAAAACGTAAGTGCCGCCCGACTCTGGAAAAGCGGCCGACATCTCGGCAAAGCTTAGCGCAGTCAGTAGTGCTAAAACCCCGTTTAGACCAAACGCTAATACAGCGCTAGGTCCCGTGACCTCAAATGCGACTCCCGCAAGAACAAGTATCCCGCCCCCGACAATTGCGGCTATCCCTAGTCCTACAGCGCCCCACAACCCCATCGTGCGATTTTGCTTTATTTCCATTTAGTCTATGAATTATACGTTAAAGTGTTATAAAAAGCCTTAGTTAAAGGAAAATTTATTACGGATTGTGCAATATCAGTTATTTAAAACATAGAAGCCATACCAAAAAAAGAAAGCATATGAAAAATTTTCTTCCAAAATCACTTAGAAATTATTTGCCTCTAGACGTTATCTAACCTTCTCTATTTCTTTTTATTACACCCCTGCTCATCCGCTTGATTCACTAAATAATTGTAGTTATGCCTTGCCTCGGCAGTTTTTGCCTTTGCCGCGTCAAGCTCAACTTTTGCCGACGCCTCTTTGGCCGATATCTCGTCATATTTCTGGATTGCCCCTTTACAGAAGGCCTTTCCCAAACCATCTCCTTGCTTACATTTCTCAGCGCTCACCGCAAGCGGTTGATCTGTGGCTTCATAAGTAAAGGAGTGGAGCTCTTTGTAATACTGATCCCAGTTCTGAAAAGCCTTTCTTTCTTCACGCCTGGAATTTTTATATTGACTGCCGGCCTCTTCCAATTGAGACATAGCCGTCTCACAGTAAACATCCTGTCCAATAGCGCTGGAAGCAAACATTGCTGGAATAACAAATACGCCCATAAGTACAAACAATCTGATTTTAATCATTGAGCAACACCTCATTTTCGATTTATTACATTAGACCCAATATCCTAAAGTATATCAAACGAATTTACATAAAGAAATGGAAGGTGATGAGGAAGAAGGGTGAGTTTTTGTGATATAATGTGGATATCCTATCTATAAAGGAGAAAACAAAATGACTAGAGAAGAATTAGAAAAAAGAAGAAAAACAATAGACATATTGAGAGAAAAAAGTTGCGATTTAATTGCCGAAATATGGGAAGGCTCAGATGGGAAACAAAAATATAAGGATATTCAGCCACCTCAAATGGACTCATTGTTGATATTATTACAAGGCGTTTTAGATGAACTCAGATTTATGAATGATAAGGACAAGGCTAAATAAAAGGCAACTCATATTCTGGGGTACAGGGCTTTTATTCGTAACGAAATTAATACACGTCGAGTTATTTACAGCAGCGGAGAAATCGGCGAGGGAAAACAAAAAAGGATTTTGGGAATGAATAAAAAGGGAGGACTTAATCATGGAAAAAAAATTTATAGATAAGTTGTCGACAATAATTGGGGATAGGAATAAAATACTTAATCCATTGTTAGAGAATGAAGAATATGCAAATACTTTATTAGAGCCTTTCAAAAAAATGTTTCAGAGCTTGAGTGAAGATCTTAAAACTCATTTTGGCAGAGACTGCTCTTTTGAGTCAACCGAAAACAGTTATCCCCCATCGCTGACAATGACAGTAAAATACAAAACCATAATAGAAATAAGGTTTAGAATCTTAATAGAATACGATGCGGAATCAATTTCTATAAGAACACAGTCCATTGATGAGCATGGTCAACTTGATTTCCAGGAAGACCCGATAATACTCAAGCCCGAAGATAGAGACGAGTTCGATACTGATCGTGTAATTAATAATTTCATTGAGCTTTATAGTGTAATTTAATAATCTGGAGACATGCTTATAAAAAAACCGGAGCCGGGTTTATTTCCCGAGTACTCCGGTTTTAATATTTTTTAAGAATCACCTTTAATTTGCAATTCTATTAATAACCCTTAAGGCCCTGTGCAGGGAACATCCGGAGCAGAAACTTTTGCAACTAATTGTAATCAATGATTCTTTAATATTCTGAGTTGTCTCAGCCTCCTCAACCACCTGGAACATTTGTGTCTTCAACTGGGACACTTGTATCTTCACCTGGGACACCTGGGTCGCCGGGGTCTGGGAGAACAATTGGATCACTTGGGTCCTCAATTGGGTCACTTGGGTTCTCAATCGGCTCCTCAATGGGGTCTCCACCTGGGTCACCTGGGAGGGGAGGCTCGTTACAGTCGGCAATTCCGTTTCCGTCTGAGTCAGTATCTTCCACTCCACAACCGCATGCTCCAGGCTCTATTTTATTACCGTCTGCTGGGCACGCGTCATTACAGTCCAGAGTACCGTCCCCGTCTGAGTCAGTATCTTCCACTCCACAACCGCATGCTCCAGGCTCTATTTTATTACCGTCTGCTGGGCACGCGTCATTACAGTCGGGAGCACCGTCCCCGTCTGAGTCAGTATCTTCCACTCCACAACCGCATGCTCCGGGCTCTATTTTATTTCCGTCTGCTGGGCAGCCGTCATTACAGTCCAGAGTACCGTCTCCATCCATGTCCGTATCCGTTGTGCTGCATCCGCATACGCCCGGGATAATTTTGTCAGAATTCTCAGGACAATCGTCGCAAACATCCCCTGCCCCGTCTCCATCTGCGTCAACCTGATTCTCGTTCGCTTGCGAAGGACAGTTGTCAACATCAGCGCAAAATCCGTCTAGATCTCCGTCGTTTTCCACATCATTCGGGCATATGTCGCAAGTATCTCCCATACTATCCGTGTCTAAATCCTCTTGGCCAAAGTTTTGATCGAACGGACAGTTGTCGTCTTCATTGACCACTCCATCTCCGTCTATATCAGGATCGCAAGCATCCCCTTCTCCGTCTGCGTCAGAATCTTGTTGATCCGCATTAGGGGTTTCCGGGCAATTATCTTCATTATTAAGAGCTCCGTCCCCGTCGAAGTCGTCGTCACACACATCTCCCATACCATCCATGTCAAAATCCTCTTGGCTAAAGTTTTGATCGAATGGACAGTTATCAGCAGTATCCGGTACATCGTCATTATCATCATCTTCATCACAGGCATCCCCGAACCCGTCGAGGTCGTTATCATTTTGTGTAGGATTGAAATCGAACGGGCAGTTATCATCTACATCTTCGACTTCATCGCTATCATCGTCAATATCACACACATCCCCTACGCCGTCCTCGTCAGAATCCTCTTGCTCAGGGTTTGGATCTAATGGACAGTTGTCGTCTTCATTGAGTATTCCGTCTCCGTCTATATCGGGATCGCAAGCATCCCCTAACCCGTCTCCGTCAACGTCTTCCTGTTCCGGGTTGGCCGTATCGGGACAGTTGTCATTAATCAGCAGGACTCCGTCGCCACCACAACCGCCTATAATACCAAATGCCAGTAAAGCAATAATGATAATCCTACTCATAATATTACCTCCGCACTTAGACCTATACATAGCCTCCCTTTAAAATGGATACAACTTATATAGTGCAATTTGCATGCCAAATATGTTAAGAATGTGCAATAATACGCTAACTTTCTGTATTCATTGGAAATATGTTTCATGTAAAGGTTTTTGAATACGAGCGTATGTTTTATTAACTACGAGATATCGCAGGGAGACTGTAAGATGTCCTATTTTCTGACAAATAAATGATAAATGGACAAGCAAATGACCTGCCCCCCCGAAGATAGGTCCACCTTTAGAGTTAGATTTATAACAGAAAACCATATATACAGAAGGTCATTAGAAAGGCGAAAAAGCTTTATATTCTCTCTGACTCCAACTTAAACCGAGCTTGGCAAAAGGGGAGCAGTACAGACATTTATTCGTAATGAAATTAATGCACGGCCTGCTATGGCAGATTGGAATAATATTATTTCTATCAGGACTTAGATATTCAATCTGGAGATATGCTTATAAAAAACCGGAGCCGGGTTTATTTCCCGAGTACTCCGGTTTTAATATTTTTTAAGAATCACCTTTAATTTGCAATTCTATTAAGAAACCTCTACGGCCCTGTGCAAGGAATATTGGGGGGAGCGTCCCACGCCATAATATCAGTGCACCGCTCTAAATCAGCGCAGCTAATCTTAAATTGCTTACTGTCAGGATCCATAGCTAACGCCCCTTCCACTCCGACAGGAATGTTGTTACAAATGCTTGCGTCAAAGCCGCCGTCATTGGCAGCCTGCTGCCCCGCGCATCCAATGGATATAACAAATATCAGGATACCCAGTACTTGAAATAATCTCATCATAATCTACTTGCCCTCCTTTTTAGGCTTTATCTCATCTTATTATACATAATTTATATGCCGAAATATGCATATTACCTGCAATTAGCCCTAGCCGTGCGCTCTGGTATTCAGCTCCCAAATCCGTAAGATTATTTATATGTCGGATAAATCCTCCTACCCTGTTCCCGCTGAGACAAAAACATTCGAGCAGGAAATAAAAAAGAGCCGCTTCATAGCAACAGTGGGCCACGCCCCGGACAAAGAAAGCGCAATCCGGTTTGTAGAGGAGGTATCGGCAAAACATACGGGCGCAAGCCATAACACGTACGCCTTTATAGCAGGCAATCCCAACGGCGGCGCTGAGGTAGGGTTCAACGATGACGGAGAGATTGGAGGCACCGCTGGAAAACCCATATTAAGCGTATTACAAATGAGGGGGATCGGCGAGGTCGTGGCAATGGTCACCCGCTACTTCGGCGGCACCAGGCTCGGAACCGGGGGACTTGTAAGAGCATATTCCGGAACAATTACTATGGCGCTGGACGAGCTGACATTAAAAGAGCATGTTCATCTGCTAGAGATGAGAATTGTCACCGGATATGAGCATGAGAACTCCATAAGGCTGGTATTGGACAAAATGGGGATCACAATCAAGGACGCTCTCTATAGCGAAGAAGTAATAATTACAGCTGATATCGCGGAAAGTATATCGAGTGAACTAAAGAGTGAAATTATGGACTCTACCCGAGGGCAGGCTAAAATCCTTTTCAGTTAGCAATGGAAATTTCTGCCATTCTAGATACGATACAGATTCTCTATTTTAAAGGTATTATATTTCTTATTACGGGAGCTATATAAATAATGACCGATCCGGATACAAATAAAATCACACTCCGCTCAGATATCGACAACTATTACTACTACTTAAACATGATCACCGAGAACGTACGCAATGGCTACGACGATATCGTGCTCAAGTACTGTGAGCTTAGCCTCCCCTTAATACCGCCTCTCATAGAGAAGGCCAAAAAGGATTTCGGAAAGTTTGATATAAACACAATTCCCGCAATTGAGCTCGGCGCTAAACTCTGGAGCTATCAGGAAAATCTTAAAAAAATTAAAGAGATTGAAGTGCTCATCGATACATATCCCGAGCTTGAGCCATGGCGAATCCATCTGGAGCGCGCCTACGAGAGACTCAATTCCCTAAAGGAGTAGAGACCAACTGCCGTCTCGTTATATCCGCTTTGAAATTTTGATATTCTCCTATACTCTATTATCCAATATTTAATTTAAGGGAGCGCACTATTTATGAAATTCAAATCGTTAATCGCATTGATTCTACTGGCAATATTCCTACCGTTTTCAGCTTTTTCAGAAGCCCTTAGCCTCTCTGCTAAAGAAAGCCCTAGCCTTCCTGCTAAAGAATCTAACAAAGATGCCGCGGCAGAAAACAAGAAAGGGGACCAAGAAAAGCCTACTCTCGATCAAATACTGGCTAATCACTATAAAGCCATAGGCGGTCTTGAGAAATGGCAAAAACTCGACACCTTGATTATGAAGGGCACAATGACCTCCAAGGATAGATCAATGCCTACTACCGCTTACTATAAAAGGCCCAACAAGTGCCGTGTTGAATTTAAAGTAGAAAAAAAAATGATGGCACAGGTCTTCAACGGAATGTTCGCATGGCAAATAAACCCGTTTGCCAAAAGTTTCGACACTACCCCCATGAGTCCAAGTCGTTCTAATTATTTAAGGGATACATGCGATATAGAAAGCTCACTCATCGATTACAAGAAAAAAGGACACAACGTCAGCCTTCTGGGAGAAGAGGAAGTAGCGGGAAAAAAGGCATATAAAATCACTGTAAAATATAAAACAGGTAATATTGAAACCTACTATATTGATACAAAAACATATTTAACCATCAAGGTAGTAGGACTCTACGACATCGACAATAGTGAGTTAAGAACAACTACAAGCTATACTGATTTTAAGAGTACAAATGGCTATGTAGTACCCCATAGCCTTGTAATAGACATACACGGTGAACCTTCACAAGAGAAATTAAGAATTAACAAGTTCATTTTCAATCCCAAGATAGATCCAAGCATATTCGATTTTCCGAAGGATAAAATGATAAACCTTCAAAAGAAAAAATAGCAGGCGGAAAGCCCCCGTATAATTTCCGGGAAATCCTTCTGTCGTCATTCCGAACCATGTCCCGGATACTGAATCAAGTTCAGCACAAGCTCGATACGGGATCATTTCAAAATCTCGCCTTTATATGCTTGCGGATGCTATCCGCCCGTCATTTCGACCAACGGGAGAAATCTTTCTGTTGCCTTTTCCCTTCCGACATTACAGCAATGGCGGAGGAGAGCTCCCGCGGCTAATATATTTCTTTGAAACTACGAAGTTGTAATTCCCTTTTTATCCTTTAACCTAATTATAGATACAAACCCTAAAGACGGAGCCGATTAATGTACAAATACCTAACTATTTCAGTCCTCGTTCTCACAATCTTTATTAATATTCGGACAGTCAGCACTCTTGCTATCACACAGGAACTCAAAAATACCCAAACAGAGGTAGCGCTGCAGGAAGTTGAAAAAGAAAAAACGAAATCCAAATCTAAAACAACTTTAAAAGAAATTCTAGAGAAACACTATCAAGCTATAGGCGGCCCCGAGGCTTGGCAGGCCGTGGACAGTTATAAATTTACTGGAGATATGTACACAAAGAACGCTACATTTAAAACCGCTGCAGTTTTTAAACGCCCCAATTTATGCAGGCTCGACTTCCAGTCAGGCAATATGTATTTCATGGAATCTTTTGACGGCAAAATCCCCTGGCAGATGAATCCCCGAGCAAGAAACGGGCCCGAAATCCTTAAAGGGAAAAGAGCTAAAGAGATGATCGACACATGCGATTTTGAGGGACCGCTTGTCAATCCTGAGCAAAAAGGACATAAGATTAAGTATCTGGGCAAAGAAAAGATAGAAGACAGGTGGGGATACTTGCTAGAGGTTAAATTTCAAACCGGAAACACAGACACGTATTATCTTGATGCTGAAACATTTCTTCCATTTATGGTAAAAGGGAAAACGACCATTCAGGATCAGATAGTTGATACAACAATAAATATAAGCGAGTATCTAGAGATCAGTGATGTTTTAATACCTTTTTCATTTGAATTTCATGTCGAAGGCAACCCATCGCCGGAGACTCTAAAAATCAAGACTGTCGAACTCAACTCTGAGATTGACAACGATATTTTTAAATTACCTAAGCGCCCGCAAGACCTGCGCTAGGATTTAAACCCATATTTTTCCCAGTTGCCTAGCACTTTTTCCTGCAGTTCCGCCGATACATTGTATTTAAACCCCGAAATTTTACTACGGTCAAACTCCGAAAGAAGTGCGTTAAATATTACCTTTGTGCTGCTCATGTCCTTTTTCTCAGCAGCGTTTAGGTAGTGAAGAAGGGGCAGCGTTTTTTGGTGCTCGTAATAATGCGCGTCTTTCTGAGGATGACATCTTGTAGAGAACCCCCACATCACCTGGTTTGAGTCGCTCGGGTCTATGTCATCATCTATCAGCATTGCCTTGGGAATATCCACTCCCGGCTTGCTTCCAAAAATTATCTCTTTTGCCATGCGGGTAAGTTCATGTGATTCTTCATAGGATTTGCACCTTCTATGCACTGTAACTATAAGCCAGTGAACCGCGCTCTCAAATAGCAAAAAACAACTCGTTACAGGAAAATTGTGTTTCCTCAGCTCAGCCATAATAGCAGCCGAGTACATTGTGCCGCAGCACGTCTGCGTGTCTTCTACCGGAACACCCGCATAAACAACAGGCAGAATTGGATCATTTCTAAACGTGATAGCGCTCACGTTGTAGACCGGCTGAGGGGTATCGTGCTCTCCCATATAGCCCGCGAACTCTCCCATCGGCCCTTCTTCTTCAGTCTCGATATTAGATATAGTCCCTTCAATTACAATCTCACTCCCCGCCGGAACATGAATATCCACAGTCTTGCATTTGACCACATCTACCCCCTCCCCAAAATGAGCGCCCATTACATCTACCTCGCTTATTTTTTCGGGAAGCGGCATGCCTGAGAAAAACGGCACCGCCGGAGGTGCTCCTAATGCTAGGGCGAATGGAGTCGGCTCCCCTTTGTCCTTCCACATTTGATGAATAATTCCCAGATGCTGCTGGGGAGGAATCAGCCCTGTCATGCGTTTTTTGTCTAAGAGCATAACCCTGTTTATAGAATAGTTGGTCCAGGATTTGTCAGGAGTGTCCACAACTACTGTGCCCCATGTGTTGATGTAGCGCCCGCCATCGCCGTGATGAATATATGGAGCAGGAAATCGAGTCAGGTCAATATCGTCTCCGGTTAAAACATTTTCATGGCAAGCTCCGCTCTCGACAACTCTTGGGGGAATCCCTTCTTTGGCGATAGCGTCTGCTATGGTGCTTACAATTTCTTCTGCCCCCGTTTCAGGAGCAAACCCGAGCGAAGTTGCAATTCGCGCAAGCCTGAGTCCCTTCTGCGCGCTCAATCCACCCGAGCCTCCAAGCACTCTGAAGCCGTCTTCAATGTCTTTTATGTTGTTAAAAAGTGGAGCGGGCGCTCTCAGGTCGTAAGCCCGTCTAATAATCGCCCCGATCTCAAGATTCCAGGCCACCTCAATATCAATTTCCTGAAGCTCGCCGATGCTCTCGAGAACGCTCAGATACTCACGCAAGTCATGTAATTGTTTCACAGATATTGCTCCGGTAATTCAGCGCGTATCACAAATTGTCATACTCCGGCTCGCCAACTTATACCACTATATAAGATGCTTCAATCCCAATCAAGCGCCTTGCAAATCATTTATGATTCACAGAGCATAAATTACGTGGATATAATATAAGTATGAATAACTTAAAACATTGGCAGCTGTCTCAAATCACTTCTCAAGAAGGATGCTGGAAGCTTGAGGTACTTTCTTAGGTATTACGCCGTACTTATCTATAATATTGACTTTTATGTGCTCCATAGCTTCTTCAACAGAGTCAGTCACGAAAAATAAATCAAGATCGCTAGGGCTAATTGTCCCCTCTTTGACCATTAGCTCCAAAAAGTCCATAAGCTCATAAAAATAGTCCTTTCCAATAAGAATCACCGGGAAGTTAAATATCTTTTTTGTCTGTATGAGTGTTATTACTTCAAATAGCTCATCCATTGTCCCTGCGCCTCCGGGCATGACCACAAAAGCGTAGGAATATTTAAGAAGCATAACCTTTCTCACAAAGAAATAATTGAAGTTGATCATTACGTCCAGATACGGATTTGGATCCTGCTCAAACGGAAGGATAATGTTGCATCCGATTGAGGTCCCCCCTGCTTCGTGTGCTCCGCGGTTTGCGGCCTCCATAATCCCCGGCCCACCGCCCGTCATAACCCCAAAGCCCATCTTTGCAAGCTCACTGCCTACTTTTCTGGCATCTTGGTAGTAAGGGCTGCCTTCCTCAGTCCTTGCAGAGCCAAACACCGTTACCAGCGGTCCTGCAAAGTGCAGTTTACGAAAACCGTGCAAGAACCCCCAAAATACTCGAACAAGAAACCAGAGCTCACGGAGCCTCGAATGAGGTCCTTCGAGAAAAACTCTCTCCTCCATCTCTTCATCGGTATGAGGTTTTTTTCTTAAAAGGTTAGCAATCCACTCTAGCATGACAGTCTCCCTGTTTACCGTTCATTGAAAAACTATTATACCTACTAATTCGATGGAGAAATTCAAGATACGATTTTGTTTGATAACGAGATAGCTTGCGTTGGTTAAACGCCAAGCTGATAGGCAAGATCGACAATATCATTTGCGATAATATCAAAGGGCATATCATCCGTCGCATCATTTTTGCGCTCGGGGCCAAATTCTAACGGGCGTGATATATAGGCGGTTTTAAGCCCCAGCGCTTGTGCTGCAAGAAGGTCGTCCTGGTGCGCGGCACACATCATAAGTTCCTCCGGTCTTAAATCAAGAAGTGACGAAGCTTTCATATAAACTTCTTTGTCTGTCTTGTAATGTTTAGCTAACTCGGAAGAAAGAATGACATCCCACGGAAGCCCCGAGTGCTTTGCCATATTTACGAGCAGTGAGATATTGCCGTTTGAAAGTGTAGCGATTATAAATTTCTGTTTTAATCTTGAAAGTCCTTCTACTGAATCCGGCCAGGGAGCGAGCCTGTGCCACGCTTTGTTTAGGTGAACTTTTTCATCTTCGCTCAGATCCGTAATTTCAAATTCATTAAGCAGTCTGTCGAGAACCATTCTGTGAAGCTCATCTATACTCTTCCACAAAAGCTCACCATTTCTAACCTGATCCATGGCGGGCGCATACCCTCCCCTCCACTTATCAGCGAACGCTTCCCAGTCGGCAACGATCCCTTTTGATTCTCCAAAGGAATTTAGCTCTTTTATGATAGAACTGCGCCAGTCGACAACTGTGCCGAATACATCAAACGTAAGCGCTTTTACGTATGATAGGTCGGTACTCATTTTGCTGACTCAGCTTTCTCTTGTGCTTTGGCAACGAATTTCTCGGCGTTCACAATAAACCTCTGATGGGTACCCGACGTGATTTGATCCACCCCGTCATGAGCTGTAATTGAGAACATGAGCCTCCTTCCATCTACCTCGACCAGCTCTCCCTTAACATTCACACTAAGCCCCGGAGGAGTCGCTGCGGTGTGATTTAAACTTACATCAATCCCAACGGACTGCTCCCTCGGCCAGTCTATATGCTCGTTTACAAACTTCACGCATGCCCACTCTATGAGCCCGATCATAAATCCGGTTGAGAAGACTTTTGGCATCAGCTGAAATTCCTCAGCCTCGGGATATATATATGGAACAGTTTTGGACTCGGGAACCGTGTAATCAAATTCAAACGTGAGACCCGCTTTGAGAGTTTCGTACATTTCTATCTCCTTTTTGCTAACTGCCGCTAATAGTAGGGGATTATACATTATTGCACCCAATCTTTTAATTCACATCTATAGCCAGTCATTCTGAACTATGCGCTGAGCGCACGCTCGGGGTTGCTGTTCGAGATGACAGCTACGCGCTGGGCAAACTATTTCTAAGAAATCTCGGAGTAAAAGTTTGCTTGCGGATGCTATCCGCCCGTCGCAGTCGGTGATTTTTGCTTCTTTTTATCACTAAAAAGAAGGAGCATAAAATCCGTGTAGGTGTTGCTACTTTTCATCCAGGAAAAGAAATGGGAAGAACCCCTGTCTGCATAATATTTCTTTGAAACTCTGAAGCATCTTAGAAATTAAGCGCCCTCTGTCTAAGGGTGTCCTCAGCGTAAGAGCGCATAGCTATCGTTGACATCCTCCCCTCTATATGAGACCATTTGTTAAGAGGGCGAAATGTTAAAAACTCCAGAAGAATTTGAAGCAAGTCTCAGAGAGTTGCACCCCACTGTTTACATAAAGGGAAATAAGGTAAAGAGCGTCGTTGACGAGCCTCTGCTCCGCCCAGGGATCAATGCAATATCCGTAACATATGAATATGCGCTGCTCCCGGAGCATTCTGAGGTAATGACCGCTATCTCTCATGTGACGGGGAAAAAAGTTAACCGCCTTCTGCATATAAATACCAACCAGGACGACCTTCTAAAAAAGCTTGAGATGACAAGACTTCTTTGCCGCGAGACGGGATGCGCACAGCGCTACCTTTGCCACGACGCACTTAACGCGCTCTATGAAAACACCAACAATACCGATCTTAAGTACGGTACCGACTATCACCTGAAATTTTTAAATTATCTTGAGCACGTCCAGGACGAAGACCTCACAATGGCTGTCGCCATGACTGACGCAAAGGGCGACAGAACCAAGCGCCCACACAAGCAGCATGACCCTGATTTGTATTTACGAATGGTAGATAGGAAGGAAGACGGCATTGTTGTAAGAGGAATCAAAGCAATCGTAACCGGGGCCCCCTATACTCACGAGATATTAGTGCTGCCGACGAGAAACATGACCTTTCAGGATAAGGATTACGCTGTGTCGTTTGCGGTTCCTATAGACGCCCCTGGAATTGAGCTTGTATCCCGGCAGGCTGGAAGCCCGGGTGAGTCGGGCGCACCGCTTACTTCAAGATACGGGCAGGCCACGGCACAAATACTTTTTGATGATGTGTTTATCCCATGGGACAGAGTATTCCTGGCCGGCGAGTGGGATTTTGCGGGCTCGCTTACAGAATCATTTGCAACCCATCATAGAGTAAGCTGTATTGGAGCACGCGCCGGAATGGGCGATATGCTTATCGGCGCAACCGCGGCTCTTGCGGAAGCTAACGGACTTGACCCTCAAAAAACGGGGCATATAAGAGACAAGATTGCCGATCTAATAAAATATGTAGAATCCTTCTATGCATGCGGCGTTACCGCGGCCATTTTCGGAAACGAAACAACTGCCGGCAATTTTATCCCCGATCCGATTTACTCTAATATTGGAAAATTTATGCAGGGCACGCACATTTACGATATGTTTAGAATTGTACACGACACCTCGGGCGGCATACTCGTATCATCCCCCTACCCTGAGGATATGGAAACCCCCGATATTGGCGAGAAGTTAAACCGCTATTTACAAGGGCGAGAGGACATCCCGACCGATTATAGAATTTCAGTAGCAAGGTTATTAGAAGATATCACCGCTTCTTATCAGGGCGGCTGGTATTCGGTGATTAGCATCTCGGGCGGCGGCTCTCCTGAGGCTACGAGACTGGAGATCATGCGAAAGTATGACATCGAAGAGCGCAAATCTCTGATCGAGAAAATAACCGGGGTATAAAGATATAAGCAAGTAGAGCTTGCCCCCTAACCAGGATTCAAAATAACTTCAAACAGCGCTATGCGATTATGCTTCTTTTGCTATATAAGCACAAAAAATTTAGAGAGAAATTATGTTAAAATAAATATAGAATCATGGCTGACACGAAAGATAGTCTGGAATCTAAAAAAGATGAGCACTGTGTTGAATGCCCGATCGGGCTAGAGAATTGTGCAGAGTGCGGCATGTGTGATCATTGTGAACACGACGCTGCGCTTGATGAGAGCGAGCTACCCTCAAGCTGGCTTAGATTTATTGAGAAGAATAAAGAAAAAAGTTCATAAAACTGAAGCTCATAAAACTATAGAATTAATTCTAGAAAGTATCCCCTTTAAAATTACCGATTAATATTCGCAATTATATCACCGTAATATTCCGCAGAAAAAAACGCGGTACCCCCGCCGCTATTGAGAACCGATAGGCAGTTCTATGGGTAGCAACGAGGGAAAACCGCAGTGGTGTTCCCTCACCGTTGAATAATACGTGTACAAGTTCGAGATTGGATGTGAAAATAAAAAAAAGCAAAAATAATTTTAACTGACCCTATTCTCCATATCTTTTTCAATCAACACGGGATATAGACAATGCGCCAATTAGTGTTCACACCGGTGTAGAACAAATGGCATATCTATAGAATCAATTTAGTTACTCTTTTTTAAATCTTGTAGAATTTCCCTTTCCTGAGCCGATCTTGATTCAAAATCCTGAAGGGGCGTTACCTCCCACTCCATTGCGCCCCACACAGGGAGCGTACGCAGCGTACGGTCGACATCATCGTGAGACTCAGCCTCAATAATGAATACAAATGCGCGCTCACCTATTGGTACCCCCCCAACAATGGCTCCGTCGCTTTCTAATTCTTCAAGGTCACTAAATGCAGGAAGGACTACATTTTCTAACATCTCAGCAGCTTCGTCCGAAGAAAAGAACCCCGGCCCTTCATTTCCCGTTACTAGGTATTTCATAAAATATTCTCCTTCTAATGGCAATTTTCAAATCATACAAGAAGCAATTCTATCATATTAATTTGAGACCAATGATTTTACATAACATTACAGCTTTAGTATACGGAATATCACTCCGAAATTTACAATTTTCTTTAACTAGCACGCAAAGTCGTACAAATATGGGGATTAAGATAGTGCCGGATAAGATAATGATATTAAGCTGAAGTATGAATGTAAGTAGAGGATCAATCAGATCTAAATACCAACATCCTACCCCTGAATCCAAGATGGCGGTAGGTGGAGGGAACGGACCAAGGATAGGGATGTTGGATTAGGTAGTCAAAATGTAATTTAAGTTTTCATTTTAATTTCTCGACTCCGAATTGCTATTTTAAACCTATCATTCCTCCAAAGAGGACAAAGAGACCTTCAAGTCCTGTACTGTTTTATCTCTTATGACTAACTTTATCACAGAACAAACATATATCAACCCTTTTTTGTAGATTATTTCACTTCAAGAATTTGATATTTCTATATCATTACAATATTAAAGCTACATGCGATACCTTAAAAAACAACAGCTATTTATTTCACATCAGCTATCACGGTTGTAAAGCCAGAGAAAAGAACATTGGCACTTCCAGGGGCACAACCTCAAATAGATTCAACTAGTCCTCCGAATGGGTCAAAGTTAGCGCTGAAAACGTAAAATTTACCGGATTGACCAGGAATCAGTTCTTTATAAGGTCTATCTTTTACAACTATATCTTGCAAGAAAGCAGGAGATTATTTCAACCCTTATTCTAGCCGCTCCCGTATCTTCTCAAGACTAATCTGGTAATGATCGCCGAATTGTTTGTATTTTTCGTCTTCCAGGAGCTCCCCGAGCCTGCTCGAAATCTTGGTCTTTTCCTCCTCGGGCAACCCTGAGAGGTTCTCACCGGAAAGAAATACCGCCGCATAACAGGCTATCTTACCACCACCTTCTATAAAAATATCACTCAACATTTTTATGGAGCCCGTTGTACTAGATTCCCCCAACACAAAAACGCAGGCTTCCTGCCAGACTTGAGAGCGCTCTTCAAATATTTTCTTAAGGCTGTGAAAGTTAAGATCGGTAAATGCCCATATAATGTCCTCGGCTTCACGGTAGTCCTTCTCGTACCAGTTCTCTCCGGGATGCATATTTCCATTTGCAGTGTTTTCCTTTATATGTCGGTCCAGGCGTTCGACAGCATCTAAGTTAGTCATAGGTTGATTCAACTCCGATTGTTTTAGCTTTGCCCCGTAAATGAAACGGAGCGCAACTATTTTACACGATTTTGCGG
>Ga0209633_10001233_pt1 | contig 27112 bp, 27 predicted proteins | sample Cruoilmetagenom1_FD_187290 | JGI IMG/M metagenome (GOLD analysis project Ga0209633, IMG submission 187290) | Oil polluted marine microbial communities from Coal Oil Point, Santa Barbara, California, USA - Sample 1 (SPAdes) (version 2) | ecosystem: Environmental > Aquatic > Marine > Oil seeps ...
CTGCTCCTGTTGAAGCAATAAATTCTGCTGACTGAATCCGTAAATCTTTATAAACACTTCCCTGAACTATTGGGAAAAAAGTTTGATTATATTCATATTTTAAAGGAGTACTGGTCAAATGTTCTATACATCGTTTTAGCCAACGATGTGTCATATGCATGGATTTTTTTGCATAACCATACTCACATGGATAAGGTGTACACTCATCAAAAGCCATAATAATATCGGCACCTATACTTCGTTGAATATCCATTGAAGATTCAGGCGAAAAGAAATGTGTAGAACCATCAATATGAGACTTAAACTTTACTCCTTCTTCGGTAATTTTATTATTCCCTGAAAGTGAATATACCTGATAACCTCCACTATCTGTAAGTATCGGCCTATCCCAATTTATAAATTTATGCAATCCACCGACTTGCTCTAATATTTCGGTTTTCGGGCGTAAGTATAAATGATAGGTGTTGCCTAAGATAATTTCAGCATTGATATCATTTTTTAACTCATGTTGATGCACCCCTTTAACCGAACCAGCTGTGCCAACCGGCATAAAAATTGGAGTTTCGATGTTACCATGGTCCGTTGTAATCGTACCAGCTCTGGCCTTACTATTCGGATCACTATATTTAAGTTGGAAATTCATTGCCATGTTTAACACTTCATAAAATGAAGAGAATTATTATTCTGCTAAGGAAAAATTTTTAAACATTGAATCTAAAATTCATTATATCACCGTCCTGAACAATATATTCTTTTCCTTCAACGGCTAATTTACCTGCTTCTTTTACCTTTGCTTCACTTCCATAATGGACAAAATCATTATATTTAATTACTTCAGCACGGATAAAACCTTTTTCAAAATCGGTATGAATTACTCCTGCAGCTTGTGGTGCCGTATCCCCAATGTGAATGGTCCATGCCCGAACCTCTTTTACACCAGCCGTAAAATAAGTCTGCAAATTTAGCAGTTTATAGGCCGCACGAATCAATTTTGATGTTCCGGCCTCATCTAATCCCAGGTCATCCAGAAATAATTGACGTTCTTCATAATCTTCTAATTCCGCAATATCTGCTTCTGTTGCGACCGCCAAAATGATCATTTCGGCATTCTCAGTTGCGATTGCCTTTTTTACTTGTTCAACATACGCATTTCCATCTTTTGCAGATGCTTCATCCACATTGCAAACATATAGAATAGGTTTATCGGTAAGGAGCTCCATAGGCTTGATAAATTCTTCACGCTCGGCGTCGGTTAAATCGATTGCTCTTACAGAAACAGCACTCTCTAAACCTTCTTTCACTTTTTGTAAGGCCACTTCTTCTTTTTGTGCTTCTTTATTACCTGTCCTGGCTGTTCTTTTTACCTTTTCGAGTTTTTTGTCTACTGATTCTAAATCTTTTAATTGTAATTCCAGATCAATAGTTTCCTTATCCCGTATCGGATCTATGGTTTCATCGACATGCACAATATTATCATTGTCAAAACAACGCAGTACATGAATAATGGCATCTGTTTCTCTAATGTTTGCTAAAAACTTGTTGCCTAATCCCTCTCCCTTACTTGCTCCTTTTACCAAACCTGCTATATCAACAATATCGACCGTTGCCGGCATTACACGTTCGGGATGTACAAGCGCTTCTAACTTTTCCAGGCGCATATCAGGAACATTAACAACTCCTATATTTGGTTCTATAGTACAGAAGGGAAAGTTTGCACTTTGTGCTTTGGCATTTGATAAACAATTAAATAATGTTGATTTTCCAACATTTGGCAATCCTACAATTCCGGCCTTCATTTGATTTTAAAATTTTGAGGTGCAAATATAGTACTTACTTATATAAGTAAGGATGTATCCATAAATAAAAAAATCCTAAAATATAATTTTAGGATTCATGCCTTATTATATGAACTTTGTCTTATTCTTTATGCATAAAACTTTGCTTGCCCAGTAATTCTTCTTCCGTTTCTACATGGTCTTCATCAGGTATACAACAATCTACGGGACAGACCGCTGCACATTGTGGTTCATCATGAAAGCCTTTACATTCAGTGCATTTATCAGGTACTATAAAATAGAATTCATCACTTATTGGTTCTTGTTCAGTGTCGGCATTAAATTTTTTACCATTAGGCAGCATAAAGTCTCCTTTTAGATCGGTACCGTCAGAAAAACGCCAATCTTCTGCCCCTTCATATATTGCCGTATTAGGACACTCAGGCTCACAAGCTCCACAATTTATACATTCATCCGTTATTATGATTGCCATAATTTTATTTCGATTAAATTTGCGCTGCAAAGTTACAATAATCCCCTGATAATTATCGGGACATAAAAGACAAGAAATGGTATTGGAAAATAGAATCAATGCTTTTGCTGAATTAGGTACTTTTTTAAGTCAGTTTTCCAGAGACAAAATTGAAAGGAAAAAAGCTGTTTTGCACAATGACCTATTTTTTGACGCATTTAAACTCCAAATAAAAAGAGCTAAAGAAACAAACGGATGGTTCACTGAGGATGCCATTTTACATACCTTTGAAAGTTGGAGTAATATATTAATTAAAAGCAAATTAACTAGCTGGACATCTCCTTATACTTTAAGTGATAATGAGCCTAAAACTATAGCTCTTATCATGGCCGGTAATATTCCATTAGTTGGGTTTCATGATTTTTTATCCGTATTGATGTCTGGCCACAAAGCATTGATCAAACAATCTTCTAATGATACTCATTTTTTGCCCTTAATAGCTAAATACTTAGAGTATGTAGAACCAAAGTTTAAGGAATCTATCCAATTTATAGAAGAAAAATTAACGGATTTTGACGCTGCTATAGCTACGGGTAGCACGAATACGGCTCGCTATTTTGAGTATTACTTTGGAAAGTATCCGAATATTATCCGTAAAAACAGAAACAGTGTTGCCGTTCTAACCGGGAATGAAACGCAAGAGGACCTGAAGAACCTTGGTGAAGATATATTTCAATATTTCGGATTGGGATGCCGAAGTGTGTCAAAATTATTTGTACCCGAGAATTACGATTTTGACAACTTATTTAAGGCAATTTATCACTATAGTGACCTTATCAACTATATCAAATATCAACATAACTACGACTATAACAAAGCCATCTATTTGATGAGTGAATTTAACTTGTTTGAGAATGGGTTTTTAATGTTAAAAGAAGATACAAGCTATAGCTCACCTATCGCTACACTCTTTTTTGAATATTATGAGGATATAGAAAATTTAAAAGAAAAGCTTCAAAATGATGGTGATAGTATTCAATGTGTAGTAAGTAATACCTTGAATAATGCTGTATCATTCGGACAAACACAACAACCAGCATTAAATGACTATGCCGATGGTGTTGATACGATGGCATTTTTGAGCAACCTATAATTAAAAAACTCCTGAAGCATTTACTTCAGGAGTTTTTTTATCTGGATTCCTGCTTTCACAGGAATGACAATCTTTTCAAAATACATTATCATTCAAACTCTGTTTCCAGCTTGATATAATCTAAAAATTCACGTTTTACTGCCTCTTCCTTAAATTTTCCTCCAAATTCAGAAGTAACCGTGCTACTGGCTACATCCCTTATGCCACGGGAATTAACACATAAATGTTTAGCATCAATAATACAAGCAACGTCTTCAGTACCCAATGCTTTTTGCAATTCTTGTACTACTTGCATGGTTAAGCGTTCTTGAACTTGTGGACGTTTCGCAAAATAATCAACAATGCGATTCATCTTGGATAAACCGATTACATTGCCATTTGAGATATAGGCCACATGGGCTTTCCCAACAATAGGCAATAAATGGTGTTCACAGGTAGAATAAACTGTAATGTTCTTTTCTACCAGCATTTCTCCATACTTGTAGTTATTATCAAATGTAGAAGGTTGTGGTTTATTTTTAGGATTCAGCCCACCAAAAATCTCCTTCACGAACATTTTCGCTACTCTGCGCGGAGTACCTTTTAAGCTATCATCAGTTAGATCCATTCCCAACGTATGGAGTATATGTGCCACGTCTTCTTCAATAGATCGTATCTTATCTTCTTCTGAAGCCACAAAAGCATCTTCCCGTAATGGTGTTTCAGCGGATGTTGCTATATGGTTTTCACCAATTTCTTCAATGCACTTGCCATTTTTTCCTTCAAACATGTCTTTTATTTTTTACAAAATTACAAATTCTTTACTATTTCGAGCAGTTCTCTACTGTTACATTGCCTTTCCTCGCCTGTATTCATATTTTTCAATGTAAAGTTTGCTCCTTCGACTTTAGTTACTACGAATTCAATTTTTCGACTAGTAATGTATTTCCATTGCTTCTTTTGCTGGTTATTACTCTTTGCTACATCGGGATACATTTCGCATTTCACTTCATTTTCGCGCAACATTTTAATTGCCTTAAGTATTGATAACTGACCATTCTGATCGAAATTCAAAAAAACAACCTTCGGTTTTGGAAGTGCTACTACATTAAATAATCCCAATTCTTCCAATACCAAATAAATTCTATCCAGACCAAAAGAAATTCCAATACCGCTCATATCCTTCAAGCCAAAAATACCTGTCAGGTCATCATATCTACCTCCTCCACCAATAGAACCCATACTCACTTTATCGGTTATAACTTCAAAAATGGCACCCGTATAATAATTCAATCCCCTTGCCAAGGTAACATCAAACTGCACATTAGATGATTGTAGGCCTAAATTGGTTACATTTTCAAGTACAAATAGTAAATCATCAACACCTTGAGAACCTTCGTCGGAACTTTGAAGCATACCTTTCAACTGTCCTAATTTTTCTTCATTTGTACCCTTCAGGTTAAATAAAGGCTTCAATTTTTCAATTGCTTTTTCGGTAATTCCTTTGTTCAACATTTCTGTTATAATTCCTTGTTCACCAATCTTATCAATTTTATCCAAGACTACGGTAAAATCTATCAATTTATCTGATGCACCAATAATTTCGGCAATACCGGATAATATTTTTCTATTATTGATTTTTATCGTGGTATCGGTTAAACCAAGTTTGGTAAATACGTCATCGTATAATTGTACAAGCTCAACTTCCTGCCATAAGGAGGTACTGCCAACTACATCAGCATCGCATTGGTAAAACTCTCTAAAACGTCCTTTTTGAGGCCTGTCGGCCCGCCATACAGGTTGCATTTGATACCGCTTGAACGGAAAGGTAATTTCGTTTTGGTGTTGTACTACATAACGTGCAAAGGGCACTGTCAGATCATAGCGTAGCGCTTTTTCGGAGATGCTAGAAGTTAAGGATCTACTGTTTTTGCCATTTAGTAACTTCTCGTCAACATTATTGAGATAATCTCCTGAATTTAAAATCTTAAAGATCAAGCGATCTCCTTCATCTCCATAATTTCCCATCAAGGTTGATGAATTTTCAAAGGCAGGTGTTTCAATCGGCTGAAATCCGAAATTTTCAAACGACAGTTTTATCACATCAAAAATATAGTTGCGTTTTGCTACTTCTGTGGGTGAAAAATCTCTCGTTCCTTTTGGTATGCTGGGTTTTTGTGCCATTAAAAAATATACGAATTTTGAATTACGGTTAACGATTGCAAATATCTTAAATTATTAACAAAATGTAAGATGCAAATGTGAATTGTTTTATATGGTCATTTTAAACAGTATAAAGTATCTCGGATCAGTAATTAAATTTATTACTACTTTTGCACCATGCACTACTATCTTATCATTGCTCTTCAAGCCTATTGTATATATCATTCTGTCAAAAACAAGAACGATTATTATTGGATTTTTATTATTCTGTTTATCCCGGCAATTGGTTCAATAATCTATTTAATTACACAAGTATTTAACAAAAGAGGAATTGAAAGGGTTCAAGATGATTTGGTTGCAATCATCAATCCAACCAAAAAAATAATTGATCTAAAAAAACAACTTGAATTTTCAGATACTTTTTCAAATAAAGTAAATCTTGCCGATGCCTATATTGAAATTGGAGATTATAAAAATGCTATTTTACATTATGAAGATGCTATTGACTCAATGTTTTCGGGTGATATCTATGTTCTTTCCAGACTTGTTGAAGCGTATTTTTATGACCAGGATTATAATAATGTAATTAAAAATTACCGAAGTTTAGAAGGCAAAAATGAAAAAACTAAGCCGAGAAATCGATTGTACTATGGTTTGTCTTTAGGTAAGCTAGGGAAAACCACCTTGGCAGAAAATGAACTTAAAAAATTAGATATTAGCTTTTCTAACTATAATGAGCGTTTGTTATTGGCTGAATATTTAATCGATCAAAATAAAAAAGAAGAAGCAAAAATAGTACTGCAAAAAATATATGATGAATCAAAGCATTTCACGAAAGACAATCGCAGGGCACACAGTCGAACAATTAATGCTGTACAAGCTCTTTTGAAAACAACCAATTGAATACCGCCAACTGCTTACGGCAAACTTTCTTTCCTTGGCCTGAACCATTTAAAGACTTTAAATAATAACCATAGTATAATGATTACAAAAATTATAGCCAAAGGGGGCCATAGAAAGGCTAGTATCGACATGATAATCGAAGTACCGGATTCTACTGTTGAAACTACCGGGTTTGCCAAACCTCCTGTGGTGGCCGTAGAAGCCAATCGTGTTGTACTTGTAGATGATTTTATAGCAGTAGCCGTTCCGCCACCAGCAATAATTGCCAATGACCAGGTAACAACCGGATCGAGATCTGCCATCGTAGATAACATTACTGCTGTTCCTGCAATAGCAGCCAATGGGACCGCAATTGTATCTAATAAATTGTCTAACCATGGGATAAGGTAGGCTCCAATTTCTACTATAGTTGCAATCCCTAAAGTTATCATCGCAGCAGTACTTCCAATCCATTGCCAATTTTCATTAAGCGGAATGATACCATAATAAGATGCGATACTCAAGGCAAATAAGGGTACAAAAATCCGAAATCCCACGGAGGCCGCCAGGCCTATACCCAATAAAATACTAAAAACCGTTTCAGGCATATTGTTTTGATTATTAAATGGTAATACAAATATACTTATACAAATTAATATTAAAATATAAAAGTGATTACAAATATATTGCCAAAAAAACAAAGGGGGTTTTTCCCCTTTTTTATGGGGATTTTCCCCCATATTTAGGATAAGGCTTTGTTAACATAAACAGTTGGTTTATTTTTGACTTTAAGAATACCGAATTTAAAATATGTTTGATTATAACAATAATGGAAAAAGAAAAGGAATGACTCAATATGATAGCCACTTTTGGGATAAATTGATTAGGGTATTATTTTTATCCGGGGTGGTTATCATTCTTCTTACGATTGCATTCAAATGGTTAGGATTTTTAGATTAGATAACATTGTTTTCATAAAATTCATGCAATTGTTAAACCCTTAAACTTTATTTAAGGGTTTTTTTATGATCGTTTTACTAATTCTTTTTAAAATAATTTTCGGAAGGCCTTTAAATTTACAAACCCTTAGGTCCGCAACGAGGTTTAAGGGTTTCTTTTTTTTAAGTTTTCTTTTTTTCTACAAAAAATCCAAGTATATCCTAATTTTATCTATGGTACGCTTGATTATGTGTTAGTTTGGCACTGCAGACAGCGCAATTACCAGAAGCCCCAGAATCACCTTCTTTATGTCCATTTGAGCAAATGTAATGGTAATCTCCATAGGCATTTTGCGGAGGTGCCGGTTTATTCTTGTCAGCACTATTTACTACCGGTGGAAAAGTTACTATCTGCTTGCCATGAAAAGCTTGATTATGTACATAGCTGGAGCTACAATCAGGACATATACCTTTTTTATCAGATCCTTTATGTCCCTTGGGGCAAGTGTAATGATCTATCTTCTTTTTGTCAGTTTTAACAGTAGTTTTGGTCGTCCCTTTACTTGATGATTTTCCTGATTTTACACATGAAAACAAGGTTAAAATACTAATAAAAATAATAAATAAAATTGGTCTCATATATTAGGTTTTTTGCTTCTTCTTCTTTGCAGCCGGAAATAAAACATTATTTAAAATTAGTCTATATCCTGGTGAGTTAGGATGCAAATCTAATTCAGTCTTGGGGTCACCTACCCTGTGGGTATAATCCTCAGGATCATGCCCTCCATAGAATGTCCACATACCTTTTCCCTTAACTCCATGAATATAACGCGCTTCGCTGTTTGCTTTATTTTCGCCCATAACCAACACCGTTGGTTTTACCGTATTCCTATCAAAACTAGTGGTTTGTCCCATAAAGCCTTTTACCAGTTGCGTATGATTCTGACATAACATAGTAGGAACAGGGTCCCATTTTGCCGAGAATTCCTGCAATGAAAAATAATCTTCGGTTCGTATGATTTGACGTTTCCGTGTCATGTCTATAGAAGAGAATTCATATTCTGTAGGATTTCTAACCAATTCGAAATTGGTAAAGGCGAAGGTCTTTGAAAAATCTATTTTTTGTTGATAATTAGGTTCTGAAGGATCACCGTCGAACATAGCTTCACATATATCAATACCTTCAGCCGCTAAGGCTATATCAAAACTATCTGTAGCAGAACACATGGCAAACATGAATCCACCTCCGATCACATAATCGCGAATGCGTAGCGCAACTGCCGACTTTTCCTCAGATACTTTCGAATAACCTAATTCTTTAGCTAGTACTTCGGCATCATGTTTACCTTCAATATACCAAGGTGTTGCTCTATATGCACCATAAAACTTACCAAACTGACCTGTAAAATCTTCATGATGTAAGTGAAGCCATTCGTATAACAACAACTTATCCTGCAGCACTTCTTCATCATAGATCACATCAAAAGGTATTTCTGCATAACTCAATACCATCGTAACAGCATCATCCCAGGGCATCTTATCCTTCGGTGAATACACGGCAATTTTTGGTGCTTTTTCCAAAATTACCGCTTCCATATTTTGAGAGGGACTTGCAATTTCTTCCAAAATTCGTAAGGCTTCTGTATCTGAAATTACTTCATATGATACACCTCTAATTTTACATTCGTTCCTAAAATCTTCAACATCTTCTAATAAGAAGGAACCACCTTTGTAATTTAACAGCCATTTTACATCATTGCCTTTTTGTAATGAATAAAAAGTAATCCCATAGGCCTTTAAATGATTTTGTTGGCCTAGATCATCCATAGGGATCAAAATAAAAGAAGCGAATGAAATTTGTGCGACAAATAAGATGGTTACTAAAATTATTTGTTTTATTTTCAATTTATAATTCAACATTTAAATTTTAAGATAACCAAATTTACAATTATTGATTTATATGGTATTGATATTTTTAAAATTAATGATAAATTGCTGATAATATTTTACTTGAGTTGGATAATTAGATCAAAACAAACAAAATGAAAAAATATAGATCGTTCGAAACGAATAGATTAATTCTAAAACCAACCTGTGAAGGGGATGCTCCCTTCATATTGGAGTTGCTCAATACACCAAAATGGATACAATATATAGGAGACAGAAATGTTAAATCTAATGAAGATGCAAAAGAATACATAAAGAACAAAATGCAATCACAACTGGAGAAACTGGGATATTCTAATTATACCGTCATACGGAAATCAGATCATACAAGATTAGGAACCTGCGGATTATTTGACCGGGAAGGATTAAAAGGAATAGATATCGGATTCGCATTTCTTCCTGAATATGAGAATAAAGGGTATGCCTTTGAAGCAGCCAACAAGATCAAACAAGTTGGTTTTGAACAATTCGGAATATCGGAGATTAGAGCGATCACATTAAAAGAAAATATCGCTTCCCAAAAATTATTGGAAAAACTGGGGTTAAAATTTGAAAGAATGGCGCGGCTAGATGGCGATGATGAAGAATTGATGCTGTTTGGATTGAAAAAGAACAATCACCAACAATAAATAATAATTTATTACATTACGTTTTCTTAGAACCACTCTAACCAATTTAGAAGCTCGCCTACTACCCCCTTTCATTTATAATTTATTGGCTAACGAGCGAAGTTAATACACTCGTTCAAAATGTTTTTATAAAAATATTTTGTATTGTTAGGATTCCTTACTATATTTGCAATGCAATTGTGCATTAACTAAAATATCATAATAATGAAAAAATCAATTTTTTATCACGCAGGTTGTCCAGTTTGTATCAGTGCCGAACACGACATTATCGAGTTGGCTGGAGCCGAAAATGTTGAAATAGTAAACATAGGTGAAGACAGATCGAGAATTCAGGAAGCCGAAAGTGCTGGAGTAAATTCAGTACCTGCAATGGTTACGCCAAACGGAAATGTTCTTCATATAAATTATGGTGCCTCTATGGCTGACGTCAAGGGATAATTATTTAAACCTACAAAGTGGGATTCCTAATACAATAGGAATCTTAGCTTTTCAAAATTAAACCGTATGAAAGTTTCAGTTTGGGATACCTATGTAAAAAGAGGAGATGGCAAGATCATGCACTTTGACATTATCGTATCTAGTAAATTAAAAGATGAGCAAAGCATTTTTGATTATGGCAAAGCATTTTTACAGAATAAGTCCTTTGAAACGGTAGAATTATCATCTAAAGAATGTAGGTTTTGTCATATCGAACAGGCAAGTGATGAAATGATAGAACAAATTCGAGATAAAGGCTACTTTATCTTAGAAATGGAAAATTGTGATTAATTTAATTAGGATGACTAACTTTGCCTGTCGATCAAATTTCGGCAGGTATTTTTATTATGGACAAAAGTATTTTCAATCCGGGTGAACAAGAAAAAAATATTTCGAATAAAATAGTTGTTGGACTTGAGCGTATTTCAGAAGTATTTAAGGTATTACTGTGGGAAAAAGCAAAATTAATAGGACTCAGCCCTATTCAAATTCAGATACTTATTTTTATCGCGTATCATAAATCGACATTGTGTAATGTGAGCCATTTGGCAAAAGAATTCAATGTCACAAAACCGACGATAAGTGATGCCATTAAAGTTTTGGACAAGAAAGGAATGATCATAAAGGACTTTTCTTCGGATGACAATCGCAGCTATTCAATACTATTATCTGATCTGGGTAAAAAAATAGTTGTAGAAACCAATGATTTTGCCGATCCTTTGAAAAATCAAATAAATGACATTGAGCAATCTGATCTGGAAAACCTCTTTAAAAGTTTAAGTAATCTGATCTATCAGTTAAATCAAAAAGGAATTTTGACTGTTCAGCGAACCTGCTATGCGTGTAAATTTTATAGCCAAACACAAAATAAAGATTATTGTAACTTATTGGATAAAGAGTTGAAGAATTTTGATATTAGATTGGATTGCCCTGAATATGAAAAAAAACTAGTAACCAGCAAGGTCTAAATTTAAACTTCACGAAAGCTTACGCATACTAAGATGGAACCATCCTTAAAATTATCTAAAAAGGTACATCCCCATCATTATCCGGTTCGTCGCTGTCAAAAACATCTTCTGCATTCGGTAAATTTGGTGTAATAAAATCATTCATTTTAGATTGGAACTCCGAAGAAAATGCTTCCTCCAGGTCTGAGAACTGTGCTAAATGACCAGTAAATTTGAGCCTGATATTTTCCAAGCCTCCATTACGGTGTTTTGCTACAATAAATTCTCCTTGTCCTTCACATGGGGTGCGTTCTTCATCATCCCATTCCGTTTGACCATAGTATTCAGGTCTATAAATAAACGATACGATGTCGGCATCTTGTTCAATCGCACCAGATTCACGTAGATCCGATAATAAAGGACGTTTACTGCCACCACGCGTTTCAACGGCACGTGATAATTGTGATAAGGCAACAACAGGAATATTCAATTCTTTTGCCAATGCTTTTAAGTTTCGGGAAATCATAGAAATTTCTTGTTCCCTGTTACCACTGCTTTTTACACTAGTACCTGCAGTCATCAGCTGCAAATAATCGATCACGATTAATTTTACACCATGTTGAGATGCCAAACGCCTTGATTTGGCTCGTAGATCAAATATGGAAAGTGACGGAGTATCATCAATAAAAATAGGTGCCTTGGATAAATTCTTAACTTTGATGTTCAACTGCTCCCACTCATGCGGTTGTAAATCTCCCTTTCTCAGTTTTCCTGAAGATATTCCGGTTTCACTGGAGATCATTCTGGTTATTAACTGTACTGACGACATCTCTAATGAAAATATTGCAACCGGGATGTTAAAGTCAATTGAAACATTTTTGGCCATTGACATTACAAAAGCAGTCTTACCCATACCTGGCCTTGCTGCAATAATAACAAGGTCAGAAGGTTGCCATCCTGAAGTTAAGGCATCTAACTTAGAGAAACCTGAAGGTACACCACTCATTCCTTCTTTACCCGCAATTTCTTCAATTTTCTTGAGTGCCTGGGATACTAACCCTTCCGCCGCTTCAGAACTCTTCTTTAAATTACCTTGAGTTACATCAAATAATTTAGTTTCAGCCGAATCGAGTAAATCAAAAACATCTGTAGTTTCGTCATAGGCTTCATCAATAATTTCACTGGAAATACTGATCAATCTGCGCTGAATGTATTTTTGGAGAATGATCCGTGCATGAAATTCAATATGTGCCGATGAAGAAACTTTTTGGGTAAGATTTACCAAATAAAAGTCACCTCCAACACTCTCTAATTTTCCTTCCTTACGTAGTTGGTTAGAAACTGTCAATAAATCAATAGGTTCAGCATCATTGAACAAAGTAAACATGGCATCATATATATATTGATGCGCCTGTTTATAGAAAGTCTCAGAATGTAAAATATCGATAACATCATCGACTCCTTTTTTATCTATCATCATTGCACCAAGCACAGCTTCCTCTAAATCAACCGCTTGAGGTGGCAACTTCCCTTTTTCAAGGTTGATCAAAGTACCTTTTTTAATGCTTGCAGTATGGACAGGTTGTAACTTTTTCACGCGTTTATAATTTCATATTCGATTAAAGAGCAATTTGTTTGTAAATTTAAGAATCCGGAAGTTTAAGACTAGCATCCTTTCTATCTTCATTCTCTCATTATATGTGCAAATGTAATTTTTTAATCCAAAAAATCTACCCTAAAATACAACTATATTTGTACACAGATTCTGTTAACAAGTGAAAGTTTTGTTAATAAGTTCAGAACCATAAATTCAAAATATTATTTTGATTATTTTTGACGGATGAAGAAACTAACCGTATATCAAATACTTACCCTCCTCTTAGTTGTACAATTACTTTTAGTAAAATTAGTTTCGTATTTTCCTGGCTTTATAGAACAATATTATTCTAATGGCATCTATCCTTTTATTTCTAAATTATTTAGAATTGTTTTTGGATGGATTCCTTTTTCAATAGGAGATCTATATTACTTTTTATTAGGATCTGCACTTGTTATTTCCATCTATTCATTTATTAAGAATAAATTCAAAGATGCTAAATACCATCTATTTAAATTTGGAGCCTATGTATCAGTTTTTTACTTTCTATTTCACCTCTTATGGGGATTAAATTACCATAGAAAATCGTTATTTCAAACACTCAATATTGAGCAAAAAGAATATTCTTTAATTGAACTTAATGAGTTGACTAATAGTTTACTAACCAAATTGAAACATACACATTTACAATTGGTTTCCAATGATACCATAAAGGTCGAAATTCCATATTCGAAAAATGAGATTATAGTTAAAACGGAGTTGGGTTATGAAGCATTGGCAAAAAAATATCCTCAGTATACCTATAAAAAAGTTTCTTTGAAAAAATCTTTATTTAGTCTGCCACTTACCTATATGGGATTTTCGGGTTATATGAATCCACTTTCTGGCGAGGCTCATGTAGATTATCTCGTACCTAAAGTTAGCTTGCCTATGATTTCTAGTCATGAAGTTGCACATCAACTGGGTATCGCTTCTGAAAGTGAAGCTAACTTTATCGGATTTCTGGCAGCTACAAAAAGTGAGGATAAGAATTTTAACTATTCCGGTTATATAACGGCTTTAAGGTACTCAATATCGGCTATACATTTCAGAGACTCTCTGGCAGCTAAAGAGATGATTGAAAAAATACCTAAGGGGGTCTTAAAAAATATCAAAGAATCGCAAGACTTTTGGCAATCATATCAAAATGCTGCTGAACCTTTTTTTAAATTATTTTATGATAATTATCTAAAAGCGAATCGACAAAAAGATGGAATGCAGAGTTATAGTAAAATGGTAAATTTATTGGTTGCATATAATGAAAAATATGGTATTGAATAGCTTGCTAAATGCAAGATAGATCCTATTGCTATGTTTCTTCTCGCTAGATTTTCTATTTTTGACAAATTTTTGTCATGTATAAAGAAATTACAAGCCAACAAAATTCATTCATAAAAGAAATTTTACTACTACAAGAAAAGTCAAGGGTAAGAAAAAAATCCGGTCTTTTTGTTATTGAGGGAAAACGTGAAATACTATTGGCATTAAAAGGAAATTATAAAATTAATAAGATACTGTTTTGCGCTGCTATTTTTAATGAAGATGAATTAGATTCTTATACAATTGAAACTACCGAAATTATTAAAATAAGTTCAACGATCTATCAAAAAATAGCGCAAAGAGATTCTACGGAAGGTATTATAGCTATTGCCGAGAGCAAAGAATTGGCTATAAAAAGTCTTGTTATAAAAAATAAAAATCCTTTGATATTAGTTGCCGAAAGTCCTGAAAAGCCAGGTAATATTGGAGCTCTATTAAGAACTGCCGATGCCGCAAATGTCGATGCGGTACTGATAGCAAACCCAAAAACTGATATGTACAATCCGAATATCATTCGCTCTAGTATTGGATGTTTGTTTACTACTCAGATTGCAACAGGTAGTACCATTGAAATAGTATCCTTTTTAAAAAATAATGATATATCCATTTATTGCGCTACTTTAACAGCATCAAAATCATATAATACCGTAAATTACAATGATGGCACGGCAATTGTGGTTGGTACTGAAGCAAGTGGATTAACTCATGAGTGGTTACAATATTCAACACAAAACATTATCATTCCAATGCAGGGGCAAATAGACTCATTAAATGTATCGGTTTCAGCCGCAATTCTTATTTTTGAGGTCAAACGGCAACGTAATTTCGAGTAAGATGAAACAGGCAGGGTTCTTTTTGAGTATTATTTTTCTAATTCTAATGAGTAGTTGCGGGACAGCAAAAAGAGCTGCTTCGACCCGAGTAATAAAATCTAAACTCGAAACTCAATACCAACAATATAAAGGTGTTAAATATAAATATGGAGGCACTGACAAGAGAGGCTTTGATTGTTCAGGTTTCACGCAAACAGTGTACAACAATGCTTTTCAAATACAATTACCTAGAAAAACAAAAGAAATTGCTAAGCAAGGAAAAAAAGTTTCTAAAAACGGTTTAAAGGCTGGCGATTTGGTCTTTTTTAGACCCTCCAGAAGATACCGGCATGTAGGTATTTACATGGGAAATAATATATTTATGCATAGTTCAACTTCAAAAGGTATTATTAAATCAAAATTAGGCAATGTCTATTGGAAAAAGAAATATAGATTTGCAAAACGAATTTTAAAGAAATGACCCCACAACTTTTATTTTATTTAATCATTGCGATACTAACAATTAATTTTTTGATCGATAAATGGTTAGACTATTTAAATTCTACACATTTTGACGATGAAATTCCAGAAATTTTAGAGGATGTATATGAAGACAAAGAATATTATAAATCGCAAGATTATAAAAAAGAAAATTTTAAATTTTCAAGTATAATTTCAATTTTTTCTTTTCTCTTGACCATTGCATTTTTCTTCGTTAAAGGCTTTGCCTATGTAGATGAGTTTGCCAGAAGTCTGAGTGATAATCCTATTAGTATTGCTTTGATTTTCTTTGGAGTGATTATGATAGGAAGTGATATTTTAACAACGCCTCTCTCCTATTATAAAACCTTCGTTATTGAAGAAAAATATGGATTTAATAAATCTACGAGAACATTATTTTTTATAGATAAAATCAAAGGATGGCTACTTATGATCCTTCTTGGCGGAAGTATATTGGCCCTTATCATATGGTTTTATCAACAAACGGGTAAGAATTTTTGGATGTACACATGGGTTTTTATGGCAATTTTTTCTGTCTTTATGATGCTTTTTTATTCATCACTCATTGTACCTCTATTTAATAAACAAACTCCTTTACAAGAAGGAGAACTCAAAGCACAACTAGAAAATTTCGCAAAGAAAGTGGGATTTAACTTAGACAAAATCTTCGTAATTGATGGTTCAAAACGTTCTACCAAAGCGAATGCCTATTTTACGGGCTTTGGTAAAAAGAAAAGAATAGTATTATACGATACGCTCATTAATGATTTAGAAACCGATGAAATAGTTTCAGTATTAGCACATGAAGTTGGGCATTATAAAAAAAAGCATGTTATTTTTAATATGGTCATGTCAATTTTGCTTACCGGAATAACACTTTATATATTCTCATTCTTTATTGATAGTAAGTTATTGTCCAATGCATTGTCCGTTTCAGAACCCAGTTTCCATATTGGCCTGATCGCTTTTGGAGTTTTATATACTCCTATTTCTGAAATTACAGGATTAATTATGAACTACATTTCCAGAAAATTTGAATTCCAAGCTGATAATTATGCTAAAACAAATTTCGGAGCAATTCCATTGATTTCATCTTTAAAAAAATTGTCGAAAAACAGCTTGAGTAATTTAACACCTCATAAAGCATATGTATTTGTGCATTATTCACATCCTACCTTATTACAACGAATACGTCAGCTGAACGAAAAATCTTCTTCCTCTTAATTATTATAACAAAATATAGGATTTTCAACGAATTTCGATAGCCATCAAAAGGAGCTCAAAAAAACAAACATAAGGTTTGTTCAGTAAGAATCTTTGTGTTATTTTTAAACTATGGCATACGTTGCAACCATAGAGGAAGAAAATAAAGAAATAGCTAAACGCTATAGGGCTATGCTTAGTGTTACATATCAGACGCTTTCAAAAAAAGATAAAATTCTTATTCGTAAAGCTTTTGATATTGCATTAGATGCACATAAAGATCAAAGGAGAAAATCCGGTGAGCCTTATATCTTCCACCCAATAGCTGTTGCAAAAATTGTTGCGGATGAAATTGGTTTAGGCGCCACGTCTATAATGTGTGCATTACTTCATGATGTCGTCGAAGATTCCGAGGATTACACCTTAGAAGATATTGAAAGGCTTTTTGGCGAAACTGTCGCCCGAATTGTTAATGGCCTGACAAAAATTTCGAGATTACAAAGTGATCAGGAAATATCAATTCAAGCTGAAAACTTTAGAAAAATGCTCCTGACATTAAATGACGATGTACGGGTTATTATAATAAAGATAGCTGACCGTTTGCACAACATGCAAACTATGGATGCTATGCCAAAAAATAAACAAATAAAAATTGCTTCTGAAACATTATTTATATACGCACCCTTGGCACATCGCTTAGGACTATATAATATTAAATCTGAACTCGAAGATTTAGGATTAAAATATACTGAACCAGAAGTTTATAATGATATTCTTGTTAAAATAAAGGATAGTAAAGAAGAGCAAAATAATTATATAAAAGAATTCTCTGCCAGTATAAACAATGCATTAGATAAAGAAAATTTTAGTTATGTAGTTAGAGGGAGGCCTAAATCTATCTATTCTATAAGAAGAAAAATGCAAAGTCAGAATGTGTCTTTTGATGAAGTATATGACAAATTTGCCATCCGTATCATTTATAGCTCTGAACTATCACAGGAAAAGTTTAATGCATGGAAGATCTATTCTATCGTAACCGATAGTTTTAGTCCGAATCCCGGTCGGTTACGCGATTGGATTTCACAACCCAAATCTACCGGATATGAATCATTACATATTACTGTTATGGGACCAAAAGGAAGGTGGATTGAAGTACAGATCCGTTCACAACGAATGGATGAAATTGCTGAAAAAGGATATGCTGCACATTTTAGATATAAACACAGCGATGAAAAAGAAAGTGGCTTAGAAAGCTGGTTGAATAAATTGAAAGAAACATTAGAAAATCCCGATGTAAATGCCGTTGATTTTGTTGAACAATTTAAACTCAATCTATATTCCAAGGAAATCTATATTTTCACTCCTAACGGTGACATAAAATCACTTCCTAAAGGTGCAACACCTATTGATTTTGCTTTCGCCATACATACGGAAATAGGTATGAAATGCCGTGGATCCAGGGTTAATGGCAAATTAGTTCCTTTAAGTTATGAACTTAAAAGTGGTGATCAAGTCGAAATTATTACATCTAATGCTCAAAAACCCAAATTGAGTTGGTTAGATATTGTAAAAACAGCTCGTGCCAAATCAAAAATTAAAACGATCCTTAAAGAAGAGCAAAAACAAATTGCTAAAGAAGGAAAAGAGGTACTTCAGCGAAAACTGAAACATTTAAAAATAACGCTGAATGAAAAAACAATTAATGAATTGGTTAGTTATTTTAAATTGAAAACAAGCCTTGATCTATTTTATAGATTTGGTAATGGTTCTATAGATAATCAACAACTCAAAAATTTCGTAAGCCAAAGAAGTAATGCTTTTTATAGTTTTTTTAAAAGTAAAATTAAGCGAAGTAAAAAAGGCCTACCAGAACATAAAAATGATGAAATAACCCATAAATATGATCTGCTCGTCTTCGGTAAAGATGAGGAAAAATTGGATTATAAATTGGCTCAATGTTGTAATCCTATCCCAGGCGACAATGTATTTGGTTTTATAACGGTTTCTGACGGAATTAAAGTCCATAAGCGAAATTGTCCGAATGCCATAAGCATGCAATCGCAATATGCATATAGAATTATAAAGGCTAAGTGGATGGATTCTACACAACAAGAGCACAAAGTATTATTGAAACTTAACGGTATTGATAATGTTGGGCTGGTCAATGAGGTTACACGGATTATTTCTAACAGCATGCATGTCAATATTCATAATCTGAATATTTCTAGTGATAATGGTATGTTTGAGGGAAAAATAGCCGTAGGTATTAAAAATAATGACCAACTAAAAAAATTAATAGAACGGCTCAAAAAAGTTGAAGGTATTGAAAAAGTTTTAAGGCTAAATAAATAGGTTGTTTAAAAGTTGTTAATTTTTTTAGTAAACCTATATCCAATACTTCTATTTTAAATGTAAATTTGTCTCACAATTAGTTATTGATAAGGGTAATGGATAATTCTAAAAATCAAGAAATCGTAAAAAGTGTTTTTACCAAATTTCTTGAAAAAAATAGCCATAGAAAAACACCTGAACGATATGCTATTCTTCAAGAAATATATGATCATAATGATCATTTTGACATTGAGTCATTATATATCTACATGAAGAATAAAAATTATCGGGTAAGTCGTGCAACTCTTTATAATACCATTGAATTACTGTTAGAATGTGGTTTGGTAAGGCGTCATCAATTTGGTCAAAATCAGGCGCATTATGAAAAATCATATTTTGATAAGCAGCATGATCATATTATTTTGACAGATACGGGGGAAGTTATTGAGTTTTGTGATCCGAGAATTCAACTTATAAAAAAAACTATTGAAGAAGTTTTCGATATTACCGTCCAAAAACATTCACTATATTTTTACGGACAAAAAAAGACAAGCAAAGATTAATACTTAAAATGATCCTTGGCTTGCTAAGAAATTATAATTTTTAAAATAAAATATGAATGGTTGATTTATTGTTAGGCCTACAATGGGGTGATGAGGGTAAAGGAAAAATAGTTGATGTACTCACAAAGAATTATGATATTGTAGCCCGCTTTCAAGGTGGCCCAAATGCGGGTCATACGTTAATTTTTGATGGGAATAAACATGTATTGCATACAATCCCCTCTGGAATATTTCATGATCGTGCTATCAATGTTGTCGGTAATGGTGTTGTAATTGACCCCGTCATCTTTAAAAAAGAGTTAGACAATCTTTCAGGCTACAATATTGATTTTAAATCAAAACTATTCATATCGCGAAAAGCTCATTTAATTTTACCCACACATCGTTTGTTAGATGCCGCCTCAGAAATTTCAAAAGGAAAAGCTAAAATAGGATCTACTTTAAAAGGAATCGGCCCTACCTATATGGACAAAACCGGTAGAAATGGTATGAGAATTGGTGACTTAGAGCTCGCGAATTGGAAAGACAAATATCAGGCCTTGACAAAAAAACATTTAAAAATGTTAGACTTTTTTGATGTTGATATTCAATATGATATTGTTGAATTAGAAGAAGAGTTTTGTAATGCTGTGGATAGGCTTAAACAACAACCTTTTATAGATAGTGAAGAGTATCTTCACCAGGCCATTAAAAATAATAAAAAGATCTTAGCTGAAGGCGCCCAAGGATCGCTATTGGATATTGATTTCGGTACCTATCCGTTTGTGACATCATCAAACACCACAGCTGCCGGTGCATGTACGGGTTTAGGAGTAGCCCCTAATAAAATTGGTGAAGTATTTGGGATATTTAAAGCCTATACCACACGTGTTGGCTCGGGTCCATTTCCCACTGAGCTCTTTGATAATTATGGAAAAACGATGGCAAAAGTAGGTCATGAATTTGGTGCCACAACGGGCAGGCCCAGACGTTGTGGGTGGTTAGATTTAGTTGCTTTAAAATATGCTGTTCAAGTAAATGGTGTTACACAACTAATGATGATGAAAGGTGATGTACTATCTGGTTTTGATACCATAAAAATTTGTACTTCATATATGTATAAGGGTACAAAAATAATACATTTCCCTTTTAATATTGAACCTGAAAATGTCTCTGTAAATTATACAGAGTTTAAAGGCTGGCAGGAAGATTTAACACACTTAGAATCTGCAAAACAACTACCGGATAATCTAAATTCATATATCAATTTTATTGAAAAAGAAGTAGAAGTGCCTGTTAAGATTGTTTCAGTAGGACCGGATAGAAAACAAACTATTTTTAGATAAATCGATTTTATTTTTAACACAAATTTAGCCTTCACATCAAGTTCGCGATACCTGCTTTTTAATTAGATTTGCAATAAATAAATTATACCTATTTTAGTATTTATAAAAAGTAATGTTTCCCTTTGATTGTAAGTTATCAAAGGTAGTAATTAATAATTATCCATTAAGACTCCATATTTAGTTTGAAGAATTTATTATTTGTTATAATTCTAATTGTTGTTTTTACAGCACAGGCGCAACAGAAGCGTATCAAAATTGTACATGCAGATAATTCAACGATAGATGAAGAAAAGTATCCGGGTGCAACCATCTTATTGGGCAATGTTTATATAGAGCATGAGGGGGTTTCTATGCGAAGTAAAAAAGCTATTCACTATAAAAAAGATAATTTTTTAAAGGCTTTTGGAGATGTGGTGTTAAATCAGGGAGATACAGTAACACAGACCAGTAGTTATGTACAATATAATGGCAACACAAAAAAAGCCCGTTCCTGGGGTAATGTTGTATTGAGTGATCAGTTGATGACACTTACAACTGACACTTTAGATTTTGATAGATTAAAACAAATTTTATACTATCGAAATGGTGCTATTATAAAAGATACTGCCAATGTATTAGAGAGTAATGAAGGTAATTACTTTTTAAAAACAACAAAATTTCAAGCGCTTTCTGAGGTGGTGCTAACCAATCCTGATTACGTATTAAAATCGGATCATTTAGATTATTTTACGAATAACGGACAAGCATTTTTATATGGTCCTTCAACAATAACAGGCGAAGATAATTTTATCTATACTGAAAAAGGATTTTATGATACGAAAGCCAATATCTCTCATTTTACGAAAAATTCAAGAATTGAATATAAGGATAGAATTATAAAAGCAGACAGTTTATATTATGATCGAACTAAAGAATTCGCATCGGCTACCCGGCATATTCAAATAAAAGACACTGTTAATAATTCTGTGATACGAGGAAATTATGCAGAACTCTATCAAAAATTAGATTCTGCATATGTGATCAACCGGGCAGTAGCAATTACAGAAATGGATAAAGATTCGATGTATATACATGGAGATACTCTTTTAGTAACGGGCAAACCTGAAGAAAGGATTATACGCGCTTATCATCGAGTTAAGTTCTTTAAAAGTGACCTAAGCGGCAAGTGTGATTCCATTCATTCGAATCAACAAACAGGATTAACACAACTATTTAAAAACCCTGTGCTTTGGGCTGAAGATAGTCAAATTACCGGAGACAGTATTCATTTAATCTCCAATACTAAAACCGAAAAACTAGATAGTTTGAAAGTGCTACGCAGTGCTTTTATTATTCAAAAAGACTCTGCAGGTTATAATCAAATTAAAGGTAGAAATATCTTAGGAAAATTTATTGATAATGATCTGCAAGATGTCAATGTTATAGGAAATGCAGAAAGTATTTTCTATGTAAGAAATGAATCTGATAATAGCCTTATTGGAATAGATAAAACTACTTCAAGTTCTATACAATTTAAATTTAAGGGTAGTCAAATACAATCTTCAAAATCCATCACTATGCCGGATGGCGGGACATATCCGTTATCTGAATTTCCCGAAAATGTACGTATTCTTCGAGGATTTATTTGGCGCGAAAAGGAAAGGCCCTTGACCCAAGATGATATTTTTAAGCGTGACATCCCAGTTGAGGTTTTGTCAACTGATGAACTTAAAGAACAAAAGGAAACTGAACTTAGGGATAAGTTTACTAAAATTCTGAAGGAAGAAAAAGCTAAAAAAAAGAATTAGTTTTTTATGAAATCTGATTTTTTAAAATACCAGGCACAAACCTCTCCTAATCCATTAGGCTTAGAAATTTCTCATGCAAATGGTACCTATGTTTATGATACTAACGGAAAAGAATATTTAGATTTCATAGCTGGTGTTTCAGCAAATTCATTAGGCCATAACCATCCTGTAGTCAAGGAGGCAATTCTCGAACAGTTGGGAAAATATACACATGTAATGGTATATGGTGAGTTTGTACAACAACCCCAAGTTGAATTGTGCAAATTTTTATGTAAGCAATTAGCACCACAACTACAATCTGTTTACCTTACCAATTCCGGAACGGAGGCTACAGAAGGTGCTTTAAAATTGGCCAAACGTTTTACCGGAAGAAGTGAAATTGTTTCGGCGAAGAATAGTTATCATGGCAATACTCAAGGCGCCATGAGTGTATCTGGGAAAGAACAACAAAACAGCGCATTTCGACCCCTGATTCCGGGAATAAAATTTATAGAATTTAATAATATCAATCATATTCAAAAGATTTCTGCACGAACGGCTGCGGTTATTTTAGAAACCATACAGGGTGGTGCAGGGTTTATAACACCTAAAAATGAATATTTATCAAAAGTTAAACAACGTTGTGACGAAGTCGGTGCTTTATTAATACTTGATGAAATTCAGACTGGTATTGGCAGAACCGGAAAACTATTTGGTTTTGAAAATTACAACCTTATACCGGATATTATTATTGCAGGAAAAGGATTAGGGGGCGGAATGCCCATTGGTGCTTTTATTGCTTCTGCTGCTATGATGGCTGTACTCAAACAAGATCCTAAGTTAGGACATATTACTACTTTTGGGGGGCATCCGGTAATTGCCGCCGCTGCACTTGCCACCCTCAAAGAAATTACAAGTAGTAATTTGATCAATGAGGTTTTAGAAAAAGAAAGATTATTCCGAAAGCTATTACAGCACAATGCTATTCAGGAAATTAGAGGTAAAGGGTTAATGCTTGCTATCATAATGGAAAATTCAGCTATTACTTCTAAAATTATTTTAAAAGCTATCGAAAAAGGATTGTTGCTATTCTGGTTGCTTTTTGAAGAGAAGGCCATCCGTATTACTCCTCCCCTTACCATTACAAATAGTGATATAAGAAAAGGATGTACTATTCTCTTGGAAGTCATTGAAGAAGTATACAGAACAACCGACTAAACGATCGATCTGGCATATTATCCTTAAATATTTCCCATAAGATTCTGTTATTTTACTTGAATAAATTAAAAAAAGTAAATCGTTTTTTTCTTTTTTTTATAATACCCGCTTTTATATCAAGATGCATCTTAATGGTCTTATAATTTGAATAATCAATTTCAATATAATTGTCCCACTTATCTTTTTCTATGAAAAATTCTTTTACAGATTGATATTCACCAACTGTATAATTAATACCCTCTGTTTTTAAAAGCTGCTTGATAGAAACTCTATAAATAGATACGGCCTCATCTCCAAAAAGCACGTAGGTTGTTATATCTTCTGTTGAATTACTCATGTTTAGCGATTTTAATATATAACAATTCAAAACAAAGAACTCCTAAACCAAACATATTACTTCTTTTGGTAGTAACTACCTAATTGTCTTTGGTAGATTGAGTAACCTTAATAAAATAAATCATTTCCTACCACCTCAACTATAAGATAAAGAATATCTTACATTTTATTAGATGTAAAAGGATTTGAATAGCTGTATTTAATATTAAAATAATTACGAATATAGGAAGAAGTTAATTTTAGTTAATGTTTATTAAAAAGGGTTAAAGTTTATCTCTTTTATGTAACATGTGTTACATATGCTGGTCTTACTAGTAAATGTCTAATATTAAAATTAACTTATTATGAAAGATTTAAAATTAATTGCCTTAGCATTAGCACTAAGTATTTCTACTGTATCTTTTGCTGCACCAATAAATGAGGACCCAAAAAGTGAATTACGCCAGCAAATTATTGAAATGTTAGGAAAAACTACAGATAAACTAGCTGATACTAAACTTGAAGCTGAAATTATTTTTACTGTAAATGTAAAAAGTGAAATTGTTATCATTTCCATAAATTCCAAAAATTCTAATGTAGAACTCGAGAGTTTTGTAAAAAGTAAATTGAACTATAAAAAAGTAACCGTTAATGATTTGAATGAAGGTAAAACATATTATATGCCTCTTACTATAGTTAATAAATAAATGTAATTTCAATTATCATAAAAATCCATTAGCCATGTAGCTAATGGATTTTTTATTGCGTTAATAATTCATCTAATAAAGTTCTTACTTTATCACTATTCCAATTTGCAGGACCAAATTCTGACAAAGCTATTTTTGTCTGCTTATCCAGGATAAATGTTGCCGGAATGCTTCGAGTATTAATCTCCTCTGGAGGGTTGGATAGCATATTATAGGTTGGTAAATCATAATTATTCTTCAAATAAAATTTTTCAACTTTTGGGGTATCATCTGAAGTAATAAATACGAATTCAATTTTATCTTTATAATCATTATATAATGATTGAATTGAAGGCATTTCAGCTCTACAAGGTGGGCACCATGTTGCCCAATAATTAATAAAAACGACCTTGCCTTTCAATTCATTTAAATTTATATCGCTAGTATTTGCAATTGCCTTTAAGGGAAAATTGGTATTAAATTCTTTCCTGTTTTCAACAGCTTCAGTTTTAGGAGGTACAATTAATGTTTTAATATATGTGATACCTTGCGTTAATTTTGCCCTTGTTCCCAAGCCATATGGCGTGAATAAAAAGATTAGAAAACCAAAGAATAATATATTATAAATGGTTTTTTTATTGAATTGCATAAAGTTTATAATTTTAAAAGCTTAGTAGAAATAAACTAAGCATACTTACAAAAAAAAGCAGGCTATAAGCCGGATTCTGTTTTCCATTTATATGGAATCCTTATCATTTATCTACGTTATACATTGCTGTATAACTTTAGCTGTTTACCCCTTGGAATTGGGCGAGTAACCCTCAAGCTCCAATGTACATAACATTTCACCTCGTAGAGTTTACCTGATTTCACTACAGCCTCACTGTACTTGCTTTCTGTTGCACTTGTCCTCAACTTACGCTGGACGGATGTTATCCGCTACAATACTCTATGGTGTCCGGACTTTCCTATTTATACTGAAATTAATTCAGAACAAATCGATAAGGCACCTGCTCTAATGCAAAAGTAATTTAATTTAGAATAAAAGAATGGGTCATTTATTAAAAAAAATCCCACCCCCTAAAAGAGAGTGGGAAAATTGCTATGAAAAAGAAATATTACTGCATTTAACTCAGTAATACAATATCAATAACGACACTGCTATGTATTTATTGCTATTGTAAAGAATTTATTTAGAATAATTTCAAAGTAAAATATAACTTATTGATTATAAATACTATATGGAGATAATTTAAAATGTTAAAAATTTTAAAAAAAAACCCACTCTACAAATAGAGTGGGAAAATTGCTATGAAAAAGAAAAAGTTGTTAAATCAAGTTATTGATTTAACTGTACAAATATATAAAAATTTATTAATAATTTAATACAATTTACAAAATATATAAATTTAATAATTTTCTATAATGTAAGTTCAGGAAAACATATCTTTTACTTTTTCAAAAAATGATCTATCTGTATTGGAAGGTATAGGTCTAAAATGGTCATCATCTTTTGAAAGTTCAAAAAATGCTTTTTGATCCTTTGATAAATTTTTTGGCGTCCATACATTAATATGTACTAATAAATCTCCTTTGCCATATCCATCTAAGCTTGATAATCCTTTCCCCCGTAAACGTAATATTTTACCAGATTGAGTACCGGCCTCAATCTTAACCCTAACTTTACCTGTTAAGGTATCAATTTCTTTGCTGGCACCAAGAACTGCTTCAGGAAAACTTATATACATATCATAATGCAGATTATTACCTTCTCGTTTTAACTTGTCATGAGGTATTTCTTGAATTACGACCAACAAATCGCCTGAAATACTATTACCCGGAGCCTCGTTTCCTTTGCCGGTAACTTTTAACTGAACTCCATCCACTACACCAGCCGGAATTTTAATAGCAACTTTTTCTTCTTTGTTTATTAAACCCTGAGAATTGGCACCACTAGGTCTCTTGTCAAGAATTTCACCTGCTCCATGACAATTAGGACAGGTAGTGGCTGTTTGCATACGCCCCAAAATTGTATTTGTAATTCTGGTAACCTGGCCCTGGCCATTACAAGAGG
>Ga0209633_10001234_pt1 | contig 27108 bp, 27 predicted proteins | sample Cruoilmetagenom1_FD_187290 | JGI IMG/M metagenome (GOLD analysis project Ga0209633, IMG submission 187290) | Oil polluted marine microbial communities from Coal Oil Point, Santa Barbara, California, USA - Sample 1 (SPAdes) (version 2) | ecosystem: Environmental > Aquatic > Marine > Oil seeps ...
GCAAGATTGTTTAGATTTGGTAAATGAAACTTCTCCGTATGCTTTGACGGGAGCCATTTTTAGTGCAGATCGAACTATTATTGATATTGCAACAGATGCTTTAGAAGATGCTGCCGGAAACTTTTATGTCAACGATAAACCTACGGGAGCTGTTGTTGGTCAACAACCTTTTGGTGGGGCGAGAGGTTCGGGTACAAATGACAAAGCAGGTTCTGTTTGGAATCTATTACGTTGGGTTTCTAATCGCACTATTAAAGAAACATTTGTACCTCCAACCGATTATAGATACCCATTTTTGGAGCAATAAACCTATCGCGAGAAACCTGAGTTCAATCCAAGAAGCTTTACGTCATAAAAACCTCATCAATTAAATTTGGTGAGGTTTTTTAGTATATTTGATATACTAACAAATTTTTATGAATAAACAACTAACACTTGTCCTTTTCATAGCTTATCTTTTGATTTCTTGTTCAGAAAAACAACTTTACGATGATGGATTAATTATCAAAGGTGGTACAATAATAGATGTTAGCCAAAACGGAACGTCAACAAATGACCTAACCGATAAAGCCATCATTATTAAAGCAGATACTATCTTCAAAATAATTGATGTGGTTACTCTTTCTAGCAAACAAGAAAATGTAATTGATGCCACAGGAAAATTTATACTTCCAGGTTTAACTGATGGGTTTGCTGTGATCAATAATCAAAGCTATGCCAATGCATTTTTGTATATGGGTGTCACTGACGTAATTGGAGTTGAAAGTGAGCGTAGAGGAAATTTTTATCATGATGCAAGTCCATCGCCTAATGTACATATGTTGCGAGACGTGGGTTTTGAAGTGCTAACCAATCTCCAAATACTTGATACCATTCATAAACATCATAAAAACGGTGCTGAGATTTTATTGATAATGTACAAATTAACACCTGAACAAGTTGAATTAGCACATAACGAAGCTAAAAAATTAGGGATGGGTACTATAGGTGAACTCGGTTTTACATCCTATAAAAAAGGAATGGATCTTGGCATAGACGCTTTTGTGCATACTACACGTTATTCATTAGATGTGGCGCCAGATTCTATGGCTGTGAAAGTAGCCGAGCAACCTTTCAGTAATGATTTAGGTAGCCCGAAATGGCGTTATTATCAGTATTTATCTAATCTAGACCCTGAAAATAAAGCATTACAACAACATGCTGAAAATTTAGGGAATTCTGATTCATATATTCAACCAACGTTTGCATTATTATATATAGATATGCCTTTTAGTAAAAATCCTTGGGAAGAAAAGGTAGCATCCATCATTGATATTAATGATGTGAACCGACCGGCTGATAAAATTACAGGAAAACACAATTATCCTCCTGAAGAACTAGCAGCCTATCAAAAACTAGGTTTTCAAGAATTGATCATCGAAAAAACTTATTACAAAAACGGTGCGAAGTATCTTTCAGGTAGCGCAACTGATGTTTGGGGATCAATGCCCGGAATATCACTACATCAAGAATTGGAAGTACTTTCACGAATTGGTTTAAGTAACCGACAAGTAATCGCTGCTTCTACCTCAAATTTTAATGATGCTTTTGGCTTAGGTTTTGGAAAAATTGAAGAAGGTTTTAAGGCAAATATCTTAATTCTAGATAATAACCCTCTAGATGATATTACTCATTTAAAAAGTGATAAAACGGTTATCCTTAACGGGAAAGTGGTAGATTTGGAAGGGTTGCTTAACTAAGTATCATTCTTTTGTCTGTTCGAGCTCAGTCGAGAACTATAATAAAAACGTCTCGACTGCGCTCGACAAGACAGAATCTCAAAAACAAACCGATTGTCATTCCTGCCAACTTAGGAATAACAAAAAAAATAAAATCATGAATAAAAAAGTCATACTCATATTTATCTTTTTAGCAATTTTCAGTTATGGATTTTCGCAAAACGGAAAAATTATTGACCGAGAAGAACTACAATGGCAAAACGATGTCGATTTTGAAAGGCTTTTTGACAACAGAAAGCTCAAACCAAACTACAATTATCTCAATACAGTAATTATTGAAAAAATCACCTACCTAAGTGACGGTTTAAAAGTAAAAGGTTATTTGGTGACTCCTAAAAAAGAAGGTAATTATCCCTGTATTATTTACAATCGAGGTGGTAATAAAGAATTTGGCAAACTAACACCCAGGAAAGCTGTGTTTATTTTAGCAAAAGTTGCTAGTTGGGGCTATACAGTTGCAGCTAGTCAATATAGAGGAAATGATGGCAGTGAAGGCACCGAAGAATTTGGTGGCGCTGATGTGAATGATGTTTTAAATTTAGTTCCGCTTTTTAACAATGTTCAACATAGCGATACTACCAAAATGGGAATTTATGGTTGGTCTCGAGGTGGCATGATGACCTATTTAGCCTTAACCAAAACCAATAAATTTAAAGCCGCTGTTGTGGGTGGTGGCGCCAGTGATTTACGAATGGTAATGGAGACCAGAAAAGACACTTTTGAAACAGTTTATATCGAGAATATACCAAACTATATGAAAAATAAAGCAAGAGCTTTGAATGAGCGCTCGGCTATTAATCAAGTAGAAAATATTGTTAAAACTACACCTATATTAATGCTACACGGTACTGCTGATTGGCGCGTTGTCCCCGAAATGGCATTAGATTTATCTAAAGCCTTTATCAAGCATAAAATTCCACATAGATTGGTACTGTTTGAAGGTGGTAATCATGGTCTTAGTGAATTTAATAATAAAGTCGATAATTTAGTCAAACAATGGTTTGATGACTATCTAAAAAATGACAAACCATTACCAGATTTAGAACCTCATGGGAGGTAAAAATACCTTTTAACCTATAACTATGTTTTCTTGTTAACCACCTTGCAATTTATCTGCACCATCTAATAAACCAACCAAATCTTGAGGATTGTGTATTAAAATAGGAATATGTTGCGGACAGATATAAAATTCACTTTCTTGATAATAAAATTTTGTTACCGGTGTTTCATTAGATGATTTTTTACAAACCAAACACTCTTTTATTGTACTCATAATATCTCTGTATAATTTAAAGCAAAACTACCTTAGATTATTTGCTTAAAACCTAATATATGTCATGCTTTGGAAATTTTTAATGACTTGACTTTATTGAAAAAAATAGCTAACTTCGTTCTTGCCTGTCCATAAGCGGGTATTAGTGGATATAGTTCAACCTGCGCTGAATAATGTCATCCTGAGCGGAGTCGAAGGATTATTTCAGTATTAAAACGCAACCATATTCTTACGTTGTATACAATTTGAAAGACTGTATTCAAAATGAAACATTCTGTAGATGAATAAAAGACAAAATGAAATACGAGAATTATTAATCTCATTAGAAAATGAATATAGTGAAGATTTAATCCCAGCATCTTCTAAAAATATTGAGGCTTTTAAATTAAATGCTAGCCAGAAAGGTTTAAATTTCAGTGTGATTGAGCAATTATGTGATTTATACTCTGTTTCGGACAATTTTATGGCAGAAGTAATTATGGGATTTCATTCTTGTAATGACGATATTTTATTTGAGTGGTGGAGTGAAAAAGAGCTATGGATTGGACAAAGAGATTTTAACACACTTCGCTGGACAAATGGAAAGTTCTGTTTGGGAGATGCAAGCAGTATAAGTTATTCTAAAAAGAATGAATATCAAACTTTAGTAGAATTAATAAAAGGGTGTATAACAGAAATAAACGACCTTGATAACAAATAAAAATAGCATATAGCACAGTATAAAATTAATAATTTACTTTTGTGTATATGCTAATTGGTAATTGTTTATTTAACAATGGATTTTCCTGCGGAAAATCAGCCACTTGCATAATCAAATACTAACCATACACCAACCGATAAACGAAACCAACTTACTTCTTATACTTCAGCGGTAAATGCACCACTTTTTTGGTTTCAAAAAAGTCTTCCGTAAAAAAATCTGATAAATTATAGATTGTGGCCTTTGGAAAATTAGCAAGCTCATCTATTAGATCACCTCCTTTTAAATAGAGAATTCCGTTTTTTAGCTCATGGTTTTGCTTTTTAGCGATTTTTCGTTTTACCCAACGCACAAATGTTGGCATTGCCGCTACTGCCCGACTGACAATAAAATCATAAGTATCCTCAATATCCTCTACACGACTATGTATTGTTTTTACATTGGTCAAACCCAAACCTTCAACAACCTCATCGATTACTTTAAGCTTCTTTGCAATACTATCTACTAAATGAAATTCGCATTTAGGAAATAAGATAGCCAATGGTATCCCAGGGAAACCACCACCCGTACCCACATCTAATATTTTAGCTCCTTTTTTAAAATGTAGCACTTTTGCTATCCCCAAAGAATGTAGCACATGACGAAGATATAATTCATCAATATCCTTCCGTGAAACCACATTTATTTGTGCATTCCATTCTTTGTACAAAGCTTCTAATTGTTTAAATTGATGCAATTGAATGTCAGTTAATTCGTTAAAGTAAGTGGTAAGTATCTTCATAAATCAAGATGCGAAATTACATTATATTGTTAAAAAATGTATAATTTAACACTCAAAACATACTATCAATGTAAAATGATGTATTTTTGCACCTTATAAAAGACCATAAACAATTATGTCAAATATATCTGTAAAATTTTCAAAAATAGATTCTACTAAATTTTTTAGAACCTTGAATAAGCGTATCAACACTTATTTTAAAGAAAAAAATCTTAAAAAAACAGGTAATTGGAAACTATACCTAAAGGCAATTGTTATGTTTTCTTTGTTGGTCACTCCGTTGGTTTTGGTACTGACACTTAATTTACCTGCTTGGGCACAAATCTTATGTATGATAATTGTAGGTGTTGGAATGGCTGGTGTTGGTATGAATGTAATGCACGATGCTAATCACGGTTCCTTTTCAAGTAAAAAATGGGTCAATAAATTAATGGGGAGCAGTATTTATATACTCGCCGGAAATGATTATAACTGGAAAGTGCAACATAATGTTTTGCATCATACTTATACTAATATTCAAGGTCATGATGAAGATATCGATGCCGGTAGAATTATTCGTTTTTCAAAACATGCAAAATGGATGTGGATTCATAAATACCAAAAATATTATTCCTTTTTTCTATACGGACTATTGACTATAAACTGGGCAATTACAACCGACTTTAAACAAACGTATCAATATTTAAAAAGAAAGTTATCTTATGGTAAAATGCCTAATCCTGCTACTCAATGGACAAAATTAATCATTGGAAAAATTGTGTATTATGCTATTTGGATTGCATTACCTCTAGTTGTTGGTTTTGCGTGGTGGCAAGTATTAATTGGTTTCTTTGTGATGCATTATACGGCAGGTATCATCTTAAGCGTTGTTTTTCAATTGGCGCATGTGATGCCTAATACCGAAATGCCTCAACCTGATGAAAACGGGAACATGAAAAATACATGGGCAATTCATCAATTATATACAACTTCTAATTTTGCTCCTAAAAACTGGTTGGTTCGTTTTTTTACTGGTGGATTAAATTACCAAGTAGAACACCACTTGTTCTCTCATATTAGTCATATTCACTATAAAAAATTAGCCGAAATTGTAAAGAACACGGCTCAGGAATTTAGTTTGCCTTATAATGAATATAAAACGATGTGGAAAGCTGTTATAGAGCATTACAATCAGTTAAACGTTTTAGGAAAAAAACCGGCATTAGCTTAAGTTTTATTTCACTTTTTATATAAATGAGTTTGAAATATAACATTTTGTAACTAAAAGCTATTTCATACAAGTATTTATTCCTTTTAAATTTTTACTTTTGAGGCTTAATTTTAGGTCTTAAAAACTATGCAAGCACTTTCTGATAGAATTAATAGTCTACCCATTTCTCAAACGTTGGCAATGGCGGCAAAAGCCCGTGAATTGAAAGCTGAAGGTAGAGATATTATTAGTTTAAGTTTAGGAGAACCAGACTTCAATACTCCAGATTTTATTAAAGAAGCAGCCAAACAAGCTATTGATGAAAATTATAATTCTTACACCCCTGTAAATGGCTATTTAGAATTACGCGAAGCTATTTGCAGAAAATTTAAAAGAGATAATGGTTTAGTATACGATCAGAGTCAAGTAGTTGTTTCAACCGGTGCAAAACAGTCAATTGCAAATGTAGCGATGGTCTTGTTAAACCCCGGTGATGAAGTATTATTGCCTGCACCGTATTGGGTGAGTTATTCGGCCATTAGTATTTTGGCAGAAGCATCATATGTTGAAATTCCTTCTTCTATTGATACCGATTTTAAGATCACTCCAGAACAACTTGAGGCTGCAATTACGCCTAAAACAAAAATGATCTTCTTTAATTCGCCAAATAATCCGAGTGGATCATCATATACCGAGAGTGAATATAGAGCTTTGGCGAAAGTATTAGAAAAATACCCTAATATTTATATACTTTCAGATGAAATATATGAACACATCAATTATGGAGCACCAAATTTTAGTTTTGCTTCAATTGATAGTATGTACGACAGAACGATAACGGTAAATGGTGTTGCAAAAGCTTTTGCCATGACAGGATGGCGAATAGGATATATTGGTGCGCCTGCCTGGATAGCAAAAGCCTGTAATAAAATGCAAGGTCAAATTACTTCTGGTGCCAATTGTATTGCACAACGAGCCACAATAACTGCTTTAGATGCTCCTGTTTCAAAAATTCAATATATGGTTGATGAATTTAAAACAAGAAGAGATTTGGTGCTTGATATGATCAAAGATATAGATGGGATTGTAGCGAATAAGCCCAGTGGTGCTTTTTATGTTTTTCCTGATGTTTCTTCATACTTTGGACAAACAATAGATGGTTTCGATATTAATAATGCCTCTGACTTTTCTTTGTTTTTACTAGAAAAAGCTAATGTAGCTACAGTAACAGGCGATGCTTTTGGTGCACCAAACAATATCAGAATCTCTTATGCCGCATCCACTGAAGAGCTTACCGAAGCGTTTAAACGTATAAAAGAAGTACTTAGTTAATTTTAATTTTAACAAGTGAAAAATAAAGCTTTTGTATATCCATTACTAATTTTACTAATAGGTTTAATTATTTATCTTTTATACCCGTCAAGCGGAGAAAATAAAATTGATGAGAATGTATATCCGATAAGTGAATTGTCTTTTAATTATTTGCCAACATCTACAACCAATCAAGTTATTTCACATAATTATTATACTCTATCCTATAATGAAGATGCAGAACAAGCTGAATGGGTAGCCTATGAATTGAAAAAAGAACATATTTCACGAACTCATAGAAAACGACCCTATTTTATCAGAGATAAAAAGGTGAAAACCAAATCAGCTAACTATAAAAATTATAAGAAATCAGGATATAGCAAAGGTCATTTATGCCCTGCCGGAGATCGAAAATTTTCAAAAGATGCTTTTAATGAAACCTTTTTAACGTCTAATATATCACCTCAAAAATTAGATTTTAATGCTGGAATTTGGAATCGATTAGAACAAAAAACACGCTATTGGGCAAATAAAGAAAGGCAACTATATGTGATAACAGGAGGTATATTAAATAATAATCTATCAACTATTGGTAGAGAAAAAGTTATTGTACCAAAGCAATTCTATAAAATTTTACTTGATTATTCTCAACCTGAAATAAAAGCTATTGCTTTTTTAATGCCACATCAAGAATCTAAAAAGCCTCTATATAACTTTGTAGTCTCTATTGATAAAATTGAAGCTTTAACCTCAATAGATTTTTTTCCTGACTTACCAGATGAGATAGAAAATAACTTAGAAAGAAGTTCAGATTATAAAAATTGGAGTTTTTAATTGATTAGTTGAAATCTGTAAGTTGTTAAAAATTAACTAGTTATTTAATTTTTTCGTATATTGGAAACATATTAACCATTTAAACCCAATTATTATGTTTTCAAAATCTAATTTATTATCAACACTTGCAGCGGGTATTCTTAATTTTTTCGGTGGATATCTCGTTTGAGGTATCGCAACCGCAGATTTCTTTGCCAAACATACAGGTTCTGCAACTGGCGTAATGAAAGATTCGGTGGATCTAGTTCATATAGCTATCGGTTGTTTTATACAAGCATTTATCATGTCAACCATTTACAGTAAGTGGGCCAGAGGTATTCACAGCGCCAAAGAAGGATTTGAATTTGGAGCATTGGTCGGAATCTTTACCGGTTTTGGAGTAGGGTTAATCATGTACGGTTCCTCAAATTTTTCAGACTTGACCGGCACATTGGTCGAAGGTGTGATAGAAATGGTTTACTATGGAATTATAGGTGCAGTAATTGCTTTGGTATATAAAGCCACTTCAAAAAAGAACGCATAAACTCTTATGTTGAATAATTGAGCAAAAACTTCTCTTTCAAAATTTTAGAAGAGAAGTTTTTTTACTTTCCTAGTAATAATATAAAATAACAGCAATGACACAAACCCCAATCAAAATTACTATTGACCATAGAATTTTTGTTAAATTAGACCTTATTCTATGTAATTTACCATGTATAATCTTTTGAGCGTAAAGCATTTCCAGCTTGTAATCGTCATTACTTAAATCTCTATTATTTTCAAAAAATCTCTGTTTATTATGATGCACCTTATTTCAAATTAAAAAATCAAAAATAAATAATTTAATTCAGATTTTATTACGGTTTTTCCGCAATAAAACTACGGGAAACACATACAATAAATTTGATAAAAAAAGCTTCTCTCTCGATTGTTATCGAGAGAGAAGCCATTTTGTATGACTAAATATTTAGTCCAATTCCCCTTTTATAATTATATTGTTTTAATCACATTTTCCTAGATAATCTTCTTCGTGTTGATTTAAATGACCCCATATAGCATTAATGCTCACACAAATTGTTTGACCTTTATGACAGATATAAACTTTTTTGTTATTATCATGACAAAAATCATAATCTTCATTTGAATCATCGTCGTCATTGTCATCATCATTGTCATCATCATCGTCATCATCATCGTCATCATCATCATCATCATCATTACCATGACAAGCATCAACCAACATTTGCAACGTACCTTCAAATTCAGTCAGGTCATTAATAACTGTTTCATTATCGTCTACGTCAACTAATGTTATCGGAAAATTGATATAGAAACTTGTATTCACTTCTGTTAGAGTAGATAAAAATTCAATCAACTCATCATCACTATTAATAGTTGTGGGTGTAGGTTGTGGATCATCGCCAAAAAATACATCAAAGGTTATGGGGTATAAAAGCCTGGTACATTGATCATCATCATCGTTATCATCGTCATCATCGCTCTTGGCTAATGTCTGATCGGTGTTACTTTTAACTGCATCGATCATGAGTGAAACTATTTTTGAATCTTTAGTGATCTTTGCTTCCTCAATAAATGTAATATCTTCTCCAAGATTTTGGCAAAAAGTAAATAGCAATAATGGTAAAAATAACAATACATATCTAAAAAGATATTTTACGTTTGTTGTTGTTTTCGATTTCATAATTTTATTTTTTATAATTAATTATTATTGCATTTAATTCGTGAATTTTTTAACTCTGATACTATAAAAACAACTGAATATTAAAAATTCCTCAAATTAATTTGAAAAAATTAAAATATTAGGAATATTCATGAAATAAAATAACCTTAATTCAAGTATGAATTAAGGCTATTTATTATCTCTTTACGCTTATTTTTTTTACGTATAATAATAGTTTAATGTACTATTAAGCTAAGTATATTAGTGATATTTATAACTAAAATTCAGAACTGGTTTTTAAAACTGATAATAATTTACTCAATTCCTTTCCTTGACTGGTAAATATCAAAAAAAACAGTAATGGCAAAACAGTTAAGTAATTAATAGCCAATAAGACTATTCTTTCAAATATTTTTCTCATAATGCTCAGATTTATATAGACTAAACAACTAAAAACGTAAAAATCCTACTTTTCATATAAAAAAATTATAAGATGTAAAGATTATTGATAGTTTAGAAGGTTATTAAAGTGAGTATTTAAATGGAAAACCTCTCAAAATTGTCGAAAGGTTTTATTGTGCGACTGAAGGGGTGCTGAGCGTTAAAAATAAGTCTGGTAGACTTATTTAGTGAAAGAGCTAGATGACGTGTTGGCAGTAATAAAGAATTTTCTATGCTTAAGAAATATGTAGTGACTACTTCTCTTTAGTATATCATTTACATATAATCTAAATTAAAAATTAAAAAGACCCTTCAATTAAGAAGAGTCTCTGTGTGGCTGAAGGGGGAGAGAGCAATAAAGGTCTGGCAGACCTTTATTGTGAACTGCCAGATGATGCGGTTGCGGTTCGACTGTCTTCAGTAAATAAAAAAACCCTCGAAAAGAGGGTTTTATTGTGCGGCTGAAGGGAGTCGAACCCCCACACCTTGCGGCACTAGATCCTAAGTCTAGCGTACATCTGTATAAAAGATATTAAAGTCATTCATTTTCAATTGATTAGATAGCTTTAGATTTTATTTGATATCATCTAATATCAATTGATTTCAGCATTTGTTGTACCTATGTTGTACCTAAAAAGACCAATAAATTCGTATATTTGAGGTGATTCTTAGGTAAAAACATATTCAAAATTGAATGTTGTACCTATGTTGTACCTGATTTGACTTTCGTACTCAAAACAGGTCAATTATGTCATCCAACGCAAAAATAGTTCTTCGCAAAAAGCCTAATAAAGAAGGCTTATATCCTCTAGTTATCCGCATAACAAAAAACCGCCGCTCTACATATCAATATATAGGTCACTATATTGAATTGGAAGATTGGGACGAAAAGAATATTCGTGTTAAAAAATCGAACTCAAATTCTGACAACCTGAATGGTTTATTGTCTTTAAAACTTTCAGAGGCTAACAAAGCCCTTATTGCTCCTCAATTCGAAAACAAGGATGCTTCTGCCAATCAAATTAAAAAGGAGATTTATTCATCAAGAAATAGCTCAACTTTTTTTGAATTAGCCCAAGAACATCTGGACGATTTGGAAAGTTCAGAGAAATTAAATCGTTTATCTACGGACAAAGCTTGGGTAAGTTTTATTGTTAAATTTAATAAAACTAAACAGCTTTCATTTCAAGAAATAGATGAACGTTTCCTTAAAAAACTAATGCTAAACTTAAAGATAAAGCATTCTCTTTCAGAAACCTCGATAATGAATATTTTGGTTTTTATCCGGCTCTTGTTCAATAGGGCTATCAAACATAAAATTGTTAGTCGGGAATTGTATCCATTTGGAACAGACAAAATTCGGATTAGGTTTCCAGAAACCTCCAAAGTTGGACTGAATATTCTAGAAATTCAAAAAATCGAAAGTCTAAATAACTTATCGCCAACAGAATTACACACTAGGAATGTTTGGCTTTATAGCTTTAATTTTGCAGGCATGAGAGTTTCTGATGTTTTGCAAACAAAATGGTCAGATATTTAGGATAACAGGCTTCATTACAAAATGCATAAAAACTCTAAAATCCTTTCCCTTAAAGTTCCCGAAAAAGTCTTACAGATTTTAGAACTATACAAAGACGATAAAAGAAGTGATGATGATTTTGTTTTTCCCGAATTGAAAAAAGCTAATCTTGATGTTGCAAAAGATGTTTACAATAAAAGAAAAACAGCAACTAAAAAATTTAATAACAACTTGAAATCAATTTGTAAAAAAGCTAAAATTAATAAAAAGGTAACAATGCATATAGCGCGTCATAGTTTTGGTAATATAGCTGGAGACACTATTCATCCATTGATGCTTCAAAAACTCTATAGACATAGTGATCTAAAAACCACATTAAATTACCAAGCTAATTTCATTCATAGAGAAGCCGATGAAGCATTAGATAGTGTAATTAATTTTTAAAATCTAAAAAAGAATAAATTTCAGTAAAACAGTTTTTCTAAATTAGAATTTTGGAAATACTTTCTTTAATTTACTATTATAACTCTTTGAAGAAAAAAACTCTTTATTAGTTTTTAATTTAATCTTGCTTGATTGCTTTTTATGATCTATTTGGCTAATAAAATCAGTGTTAATAATTATTGATTTATTGATTCTCAAAAACTTTTTTGGTAATATTGATTCTAAACTTTTCAATGTAATACGAATAACACTTTTTCCAGTAAGTGTATTTACTTCAACATAATAGCGGTCTGATTCAATAAAAACAATATCGTCTTCTTGAAATATATAATCCTTGTTGCCTTCAGGAATTATAAGGCTCTTAGTGGTATTTAGTAAACTTTCTTCCAGTATAGAAATGATTTCTTTATTTAGTACTTTTTTGTCAGTTTTTATGACGCGTTGAATTGCACTATCAAACCTCGATTCATCATAGGGTTTAAGAAGATAGTCCAGAGCTTCAACTTCAAATGCCTTTAAAGCGTATGTGTCAAATGCAGTGATAAAAATTATTTTACTTGATATCTCATCGCCCAATTGCCCTAAAATATCAAAAGCTGTTTTATCTTTCAATTGAATATCAAGCAATAAAAGTTCTGGTTTGAACTTTGGAATCTCTTTAATAGCATCCGTTCCATTTCGGAAAGAAGCCAAAAATGTCAGACTGGGATGTTCTTTAACCATCAATTCAAGCCGACGTCTTGCAGGCCCTTCATCTTCAACTAATATAGTACTATATGTTTTCATAAATGACAATTTCGTTTACAACCCAATCGTTTTCCATAAACAACTTAAATTCACTCTTATTTTTATAATGAATAGCTAAACGTTTTTGAACAATACTCAAACCTTGGCCTCTACTATAATTAACGCTTAAAGCTGAACCATTATTTTTGACTCTAATCAAATTTGGTTTAATGCTAATTTCGATTGTCAGAACCTTACAGTTATCTACAAAACCATGTTTTATAGCATTTTCAATTAAAGGCTGAACAATTAAAGGCGGTAACACCTTTCCTTTATGGTCTTTTTCAGTCAACCAAATCACCTCTAATTGATCTTCATATTTCGATTTTTCAATATTCACATACTTCTTAATTAATTGTATTTCTTCTTCAATTGGCACCATTTCTTGCGGTTTGAGATTGATAGTATGTCTAAGTAAATCACTCAAATAAATTAAAGATTGTTGCGCCTTTTTTTTGTTTTCATCTATTAGAGCAACAACATTATTTAGAGCATTAAATAAAAAATGAGGTTGCAATTGTGCTCTCAAAGATTGTAATTTAACCCTATCCATTTCATTTTCTAAATTCTTCTGTGTTATAATATGATTTGTGTTTTTTCTAAAGTAATCATAGGCAAAAAGAATAGCGATTAGAATAAGGTAAGTTTTTATTGAATTATGTAAGTCAGTAAAAAATAAATTATAGAAACGGTCTTTAAATTCATTAGTTATACCGTTATTTTTTTTTACCTCATACAACAGGCTCATTATTAATACATGCAGAAATCCAAAGACAAGTCCATGGCACAAGAAGGATATAAGTTTCAATGGAACTGATTTCAGTTCTTTTATTTTATCGTAAATAGGTGTTATAAAAAAATAAATCAAGCATATACCAATTAGCATTTGACTTATGAAATATATTGCATAGTCTTTTGTAGGCCAGCGCATTTCAGTTTTATAATAACCTACCAGTTTCATCTGCATTAAGACAAAAAGAACAATTATCCCCCAAGCGAGTATAAGATATTTAAATCTTGAATTAAATATTTTCTCAAATGCTACCATTTACACTTTTTACCACAAATATCATCTTTTTTAAATTTGAAGGAGCTAAAAACTAACAGATATATAGCACAATAATAATGCCTTATTGCATAATTCATAGATTTTGTTTCAAAGTGTTTTAGCTAAGTTTCATTTTTAATTCACAAGACTAATCAATTTAGATATTTGTTTTAAACTTTATTAAAATGAAAAAAAAATTAGTGGCAACTTTTATTTGCTGTTTTATTGCTTTTCAAACAACTGGTCAACAGCAAAGACCAGATATTGATTTTGAAATCAATATCAAAACGCCAAAATATGTGGCGGAAAAAACAGCTTTAATAGGCGTTGACGCTTCACATAACAATCTTCATAAAGTAGATGGTGGTTTTTCGCCTTTTGCAAAATTAATGAGCACAGATGGTTATCAACTAAAGTCAGTAACAAAAATTACACTAGATAATTTAAAACCATTGAATATATTGGTGATAGCAAATCCAATTCACCAAACCAATGTTGGTAATTGGAAACGTCCAATAGCTAGCGCGTTTAATAATCAAGAAATTAAAGTATTAAAAAATTGGGTAAATAATGGTGGTAGCTTATTGGTAATTGCAGATCATATGCCTTATGCTGGTGCAACAAATGAGTTAGCAAAAGCATTTGGATTCTCTTATGAAGATGGTTTCGTAATGAACGAAAAACAAATATGGCCGCCAGAAACATATTCAAAAAAACAAGGAAACCTATTCGAAACGGTATTGACTAAAAACATTGATTCTTTAGCAGGTTTTACAGGTTCTGGATTAAGAGTACCAGAGGGTGCTATCAAAATAGCAAGTTTCCCAAAAACACATAAATTATTAGTTCCAGAAGTTGCATGGCAATTTGAAAACAATACAAAGAGGTCAGACGCTAAAAAATTAGTAATGGGAGCAATAATGCCTCACGGCAAAGGTAAAATTGCATTTTTTACTGAAGCAGCTATGTTCACTGCTCAAATAGTACAAGATAAATTCAAGGTAGGTTTCAATTCACCTAGTGCGCCCCAAAATAAACAATTTGTATTAAATGTAATTCATTGGTTGGATAATGGTAAAATTCAAAAAAGACAAGTGCAAAATAGCCCAGATTTTCAAATTGTAAAAACACTATTAGACAAACAAGCCAAAGCCTACGAGTCAAACAAGATGGTAGAAGTAGCAAATTATTATACAAAGGATGCCATAATCTATAATCCAAACGGCAATGAGATAAGAGGCATCAATGGTGTTACCGCATATTGGAAACAATTGTCGGGTATGGCTGTTTCTTGGAAAACTCAAATTTTAGAAACAGAAGCTATCGGTGAACAAGTCTTAGCCATATGTCGATTTGATATAACCTATAAAAGAGGAGATGAAACGGTTACAGCAAAATCAAAAGCAATACTAACACTTAAAAAGGAAAACGGAGACTATAAAATATTTCGTGATTTCTATATGCCCGCAAGATAAACGCCTTATGAAGAAACTATTAATAATTACATTAAGCTTAATCTCTTTTCTAAGTGTATTGGGTCAAGAAAAAAAACTAATACCTAGAGAAGTATTTTTCAATAATGACGATCAGAGAAAAGAAGTTTTTAAACTCAATCCTGAAGGAGATAAAGTGTTTTATTTTAAAAACATATATGTTCCTGGTAATGATATTTTTGCTTTTGATGTAAAAACTAAAACAGAGCAAAAATATTCTTTTGATGATGCAATAACTGAATTTTATATTTTTTCAAAAGGAAGAGTATTATTGAATTTTAGAAACCAAACAAGTCAATACTTTAGTGTATATAATTTAGAAAGTAAAAAGTTAGAAAGATTAGAACCCTTCCCATTACAAAGAAGCAAGATATATGATATTAATACCAAAACCGATGAGGCCGTAACTATTGTAATAGGTCAAAATAATGAAAAAGGTATTTACAAATTCAATCTTAAAAATAAGTTTGAAGAAATTAGAAAACCAGAAGGGTTCACAAAACTTTTCTTTGACCAAAAATTAAATATTATAGCAGGCGAAAAAGCGAATAAAAGTCTTGGTAAATCATTTTATTACCTAAAAAATAATGAATGGCATTTGTTTAGTGATGTACCTGGTAACACAGACATGACCGTTCGTGGTGTAAATAATATTCTATCAGTTTCAAATAATGGTAATAAAATTTATTATTCAGATAATACAGCTTCAGACATTACCCAACTCGCCGAATATGATATAAATAAGCAAGAAAAAAAAATTCTATTGTCGCCTACAAAAGCAGACATCATCCCAACAAGTATAATTTTTGATGATAATAAAAGGCCGATATCCGTTGTTTCTTTATATGGTAAGCCAATACGATTACAGTTACCTAATTCAGGTATACAAGAAGATATAGACATGCTTAGCAAGGAAATAAAAGAGCTTCATTTTCTTGATGCCAATAGCAATAATAAAATCTGGTTGGTAGAAAACATGACTGGAGGTGCTAATGAATACTTTCTCTATAATAGAAAGACAAAAGAAGTAGAATTATTATTTAATGATTATCCTGTTTTAGATGACTACCCTAAAAATATCAGACACAGTTTTGAAGTTAGCTCATTTGACGGTACAAAACTTCCAATAAATGTATACATAAGAAAAGATTTAGACTGGAATCAAGATGGCATTCCAGATAAGCCTTTACCAACCATACTATATGTCCATGGTGGGCCTTGGATTGGTTGGCAAAATAATAATTGGCTAATAACAAGAAATTTACAGCTTCTGGCAAATAGAGGCTATGCTGTAATTTATTCTGACTTTAGAGGTGCTGTTACCTATGGTAAAGAGTTTATTGAAAAATCAAATAATCAATGGGGAGATGCCATGATTAAAGATAAAAAAGCTATTGCCAATTGGGCTGTTAAAAAAGAAATTTCAATATCTGATAAGGTTGGTATCTTCGGCTGGTCTTATGGTGGATATGCAGCAATGGCAGGATTAGCACTAGCGCCAGATACTTACGCCTGTGGAATAGCTATGTATGGTATATCAGATTTAGAATCATTTTTAAAGACAGATTTTGCGAATAATGATAATTGGAAAAATCGTGTTGCTGATATAAATACTACAGAAGGTCTCGATTTAGCAAAAAAGCACTCACCTATAAACTACATTAACAATATAGAATCCCCATTATTTCTTACTACTGGTGGAAAGGACAGAAGGATTGAAACTATCCAATCTGAAAAAATGGCTAATAAACTAACAAAAGCAAACAAAAAAATCACATATCTATATTATCCAGACGAAGGGCACGACTATCGTAACCCAGATAGTTGGATATCATTTTGGGCTTATGCTGAAGAATTTCTTAGTGATAATTTAGGAGGAGAATTTATTTCTAATACGACTGATAATTATAAAACTAATTTTGAAGTCAAGTACAAAATAAAAACTAATAAAGATGCAATAGTTGGAAAATGGTCAGGGCCAGGTGACATGACTTTTGAAGTTAAAAAAGAAGGAAACAACTACATAGCCAAGGTAGTTAATCCAGGAAAAATAACAATTCTCAACTCAGGTTTCCTTGTTTTTAATGTAGAATTTAAAGGAGGGAAATATGTTGGAGAATACAGAAGGTATTTTGAAGGAAATAACGCAAAAGATGACCCTTGCACTCTTAATATAACTAAAGACGGTTTAGTCGCATCATATGCTAAAATAGTATATAAAAAAGTAGGATAATGAAATGGATGAAGTTAAAATATAGCACTTTCATCATACTACTTTTATTCATAAAGTTAAGTAGCAATGCACAAACGTATCTTGGACATATTACAATTGAAAACAAAACTGAGTATGCCAAAATCTCATTAAATAATAATAAATGGATTCTTAAAATGCCCTTTTTGAGCGAAGAGGAATCTGTATTTGAAAATGATATTCTCAATAAATCAAATAGTGTCATTGTAAAAGGGCAAAAGTGGAAAATTGAAAACATTAGCCAAAATGATGTACAGTTAGATCTTAAGATTATCAATAAATTGGGTGATCAAAACGTTCGATATTTTTTGCAGAAAGAAAACCCACCAAAGGATGAATTAACAAAATATCTCGGAACCTATATTGACAATAATGGTAATGTTTCATTAATTGAAAATCAGTTTAATCGGTTAAGAATAATATCCCCATATTCCGGAGAAACAATGTTTTTAAAACCTATTGAGGATTCTGTTTTTTTTACTACTTCTAGTGAACAATGGTCATTTAATAGTTCAATAACCGAGATCACTCACACCGCCTCATTAGGTAAAAAAACTATCTTAAAAAAGAAAAAACTCTTCAATACAAAAGATGTTTGGATACCTCATGGTAAAGACACACTTTATGGAAAGTTATTTATGCCAATAAATACGAATTTGCAACATCCAGGATGTCTTATTTTACAAGGAGGAGGTTCGGTAGGACTTAAAAATTACGAATACGAAGCACATTTTTTAGCAGCTAACGGTATCGCTACTTTATTATGTAACAAAGCTGGTGAAGGTAAATCAAAAGGTGAAAGCAATTTCAACTATCAAACATTTGATGAAAAAACTGCGGAATACAACACCCTTTTCGAGTTTCTAAAAAGCCAGCCAAATATTGATAAAAGTAAAGTTGGTGTTCATGGAATAAGCGAAGGTGGAAGATTAGCATTAAGGCTCGGTGCACATAATAATGATGTAGCTTTCATTCTGGCTGGTGCAGCACCAATAATGTCTTTTATTGATGGTCAATTATACGCAATGAATCAACTTCATAGAGACTTGAGTATAGATGAAACTACAAACCTTACAATTCAAAATATATGGAAAACATATTACGATAACATTATTCAAGGCAAGATATCCAAAAGCAATATTGACCTTGCCAACAGCATTCGAAACATAAATCCTCGAATTTTTTTACCACCAAACTCAACTGAAGTGCCAGGTTCACCTAGAAAAGAAGACTTAATAGGCAGTATGGTTTTTAAAGATTTAAGTAAAATCAAAGCCCCTATCCTACTGCAATATGGAGAAAATGATCATAGGGTAAGTCCATTCAAAAGTATTCAGAATTTTAAAAGCCATATCAATTCTACAACAGAATGGAAAAAAATCATCTATAAAAGAGCTAATCATTCTTTTATGTCCCCGGAATTTCAAATAAGCACAAACTATCTACAAGATAAAATCAATTGGATTAAATCAATAGGCATATTAAACTAAAACAATTAATAATTATGGAAAGTGTAAACATCAACTATTTAGCAGTATTAGTAGCTGCATTATCAATGTTTCTAATTGGAGGTCTTTGGTATTCCCCAAAGTTATTTGGCAATCAATGGTTAAAAGAATTAGGAAAGGACAAATCCTTTCTTGAAACGGGTAACATGAAGGTCATTTTTGGAGGAGCATTTCTATTGGCTCTGATCATGGCATTTAATCTTGCTGGTTTTATAAGCGGTTATGAAGATTGGATTTGGGGATTAATAGGTGGTGTCTTAGCAGGATTTGGTTGGGTAGCAATGAGTATAGGTATTATTTATCTTTTTGAAAGAAGAAGTTTCAAAATTTTCGCAATTAACGCTGGCTATATTGTGGTTTCATTCATAGTTATGGGGCTTATACTCGGTTTGTGGAAATAATAGAAACAAAACAATACCCAATCAGAAAATTTAAAAACATATTCAAGATGAATAAATTAGTAATAACCCTTGTTTTAATAACCTTTAGTGTTAATTCCTTTGCTCAAGATATTGTATATGACAAAACATTCAAACAATATATTATTGCTGAGTTTTCACCTCTAGAAAATGATGTTGATAATTCTAAGAGAAGTAAAATTCAGCAAGAGCATATGGCTTACATAAAAAGTTTAGCCGAAAACGGTAATTTGGTTATGGCTGGCCCTTACCCTACTGGTGGTGGCTTATTTTTTCTAAACACTTCAGATGAAGTCAAAGCGAAAGAATGGATTGAAAAAGACCCTACTATAAAAAACGCAATCAATTCCTATACCCTAAAAAAATGGGTTACTGAAAAAGGTTTATTTACGTTAGACAATACAAAAACTGAAACCTCAAAATACGGTAAGTCAAACCCAAAAGCACCAAAAGAAACCATGCAATATGGTCAGTTGGTTGGCGAATGGGATATTGATGTTTCAAACCTAACTAGAGAAGGTGATTGGATTGAAGATAAGGCGAATTGGAAATTTACTTACATATTAGACGGATATGCGATACAGGATTTTTGGACAAAGCCAGCAAAAGCATCAGATAACGAAACCAAAGATTATTTAGGCACTAATATTAGAATTTATAATCCTGAAACCAAAAAATGGAAATGTACTTGGGTAGAAAATGGGAGTAACGATTTAAACGGAGTATGGACATCTTATCAAAATGATAAAGCTGAACTTATTTTGCACGATGAAACCAAAAAATGGGAAATCAAATTTTACAATATTACCAAAACCAGTTTTGATTGGAAATGGGATTTTAAACTAGATGATGGGTCAATGCAAACGAGAGTAAAAATTAAGGCGAAAAAAATCAAGTAATCATTAACATGAAAAAAAGTGTTCTTTTATATAGTATTTTTATTTTTAGCTTTTCTCTTTATGGGCAAGTAAGTAAAACACTTGTTCTTCCTGACTATGATTATAAGCAAACAGTAGGTACGACTACGTACTATCTTTCTGATAAATCTAGAGCAGACATAGCATCACCAGAAAAATATCATAGAGAAATATCCATACAACTGTGGTATCCTGCAATAAAGGATAATAAAGCAAAAAAAGCTCATTATATAAATCAATTCAAAGAATACTCAACATTAGTTGGAACTGTTTACAATGATAGATTTCCAAGAGTAGATAATCAGGTAAGTTTTGACTTAAAAATAAAAAATAAAAATCATCCATATCCTGTAGTATTTTTTTCTCCAGGTTTTGGAATGAGTAAATCGTATTATACATCATTATATAAATTTTTAGTAAATCAAGGATATATTGTTGTTTCAATAGACCATACATATTTAAATAAGACAGTTTCTAAAAATGGTAAAGCAATAAATCCTTCAAATGGTTATTGGGATTCTTTCCCAGCTACAAAGTCGCCAAAAGATCCTGAAAAAGCTACTGAAGAACTTCTGTTTGCCTATAACTATTTTAGTCAAGATTTAGAGTTTGTTTTTTCTCAACTAAAAAAGATAAATGAAAATGATCCTAAGGGGATTTTTAACAATTCATTTGACTTAAACAATATAGCATCATTAGGTCATTCTGGAGGAGCGATTGCAACCAAAGGAGCAATGATGAAAGAGAATAATTCTTTTAAGGCATATGTTACCTATGATGTTAGGCTTGATAGAGAATATTTAAGTGCAACTAAATGGGTTGAAATTCCTAACAAAACAAAAAGCCCTATTCTAATGTTTAATTTAGAATACGTACAACAATACAAACCTTTTCCCAACGAGCAGTTTATAATGAATCACAAAAATGATTTTGTATATGCAGCTCTTAAAGGAATGAATCATAGTTCTTTATCCGATTTAGACTATTTGAAGCATTTAGATAAAAATGATTCTGTAAAACTTGAGAAAACCAAGAAAGATATGCTGAGGATTTTTCAGACAACTACAATATTTCTCGATTCACATTTAAAGAAATAAATAATTTTTATAAAATAAATTACAATGATAAATAAGACATTTTTTTTAAGGTTCATTACGTACTTTTTCATCTGTGGATTTGCGCTAACCAGTGTCAATGCACAAAAAAAGACAAATTCAATCCAAATAAAGGAAGCAGTTACAAAATATATTGAAAGCTTCTATTTAACACAGCCAGAAAAAGGTCAGGAAAGTATTCACCCTTTATTGGCAAAAAGGACAATACAAAAATTTGGTGATGGGTCAGAATTTTTAAAAGGAATGAGTTATGAGGAAATGAATAATTTGGGTAAAGTATTCAACTCAAAAGGAAAATACAACTCAGATTCTAAAAAAGAAATTGTCATTTTAGATATGATGGATAAAACAGCAAGTGTAAAGCTCATTGCTGAAGGTTGGGTGGACTATATACATTTGGGTAAAATAAATGGCGAATGGAAAATCATTAATATTCTATGGCAAGTAGGCCAATAAAATTAAAATACTATGTCAAAGACAGAAGAAATGCAAACAAAAATGCTAAAAAGCATTGAAGAAAAAACAGGCTTAAAGCCTGAAATAATTATTGATGATATTAAGACGCAAAACTTAGAAAAGCATAATATAAAGATTGCTTTTATAAAAGAAAAGTATGGTTTATCTCATGGTTTTGCAAATTTACTGGCATTAAAAAGTAAAGAGAGTTCTAATCCAAATACTATTAACCTAGCAGTTGAACAGTATATAGGTAAAGAAAATCTTTTGCCCATATATACAGCTATAAAAAACTTTTTAGAAACATTTGAAGGCGTTGAATTTGTTCCAAAGAAAGCATATGTAAGTGTAAAGACTAAAAAGCAATTTGCTATTATTCAACCATCAACAAAAACAAGGATAGATATTGGATTAAAATTTCCAAAGGATATTATAGTACCAATAGAACCATCTGGAAGCTTTAATAGCATGGTTACGCATCGTATTCGGATTGAATCTATGAATGACTTCAATTCACTTACCAAAGAATATTTAAAAAAAGCATATAAAAAGTCATTATAAACTCAGTATCATATGAAAGCACTTATCAAATATCTAGCATTATTAAATATAGTTATCTGTTCTGCACAAATAGGCAATGTCGAAAGAAGAGCAAAAATCAATATGAGAATGGAATTCACAAATCCAGGGATTTTAATTTCAGAGATTGTAAATGATAGTCCAGAAGATAAATCTGGTTTAGCGAATAATGATTTGATTATTTCAGTTAATGATAAGGCAATTCACAATAGTAAAGCGTTTAATAAAATAAAAAGAGCACTTCGTGGTAATACCAAAACAAAATTAATTCTCAAAAGAAACGGTAAAATCATTGAAAAACAAATTATGTTTGACACTCTGCCACTTGAAACACATCCCGAATTAGAAATAGATTATGGAAGTTTTTTAACTGATTATGACTATGCCGTTAGAACACTTACTACAAAACCTGTTAAAAACACCACTAAAAAATTACCAGCAATTTATTTTGTGCAATGGTTGTCTTGTAGTCCTGTTGAAAGTAGAGGGAATACAAATGGGTTTTCAAATTTAATTTGGGAACTATCTAAAGCTGGCTATATGATTTACAGAACAGAAAAAGCAGGAACAGGTGATAGCAATGGACCCGATTGTAGCCAGTTAGATTTTACCACAGAATACAACATCCATAAACAGTCTATAAAATCATTTTTAAACAGAAACGACATCGACAAAGACAATGTTTATATCATGGGTGGAAGTATGGGAAGCAACATTGCCGCAATGCTTGCCAATGACTTTCCAGAATTTAAAGCATTAGTATTTTCTGGAGGTTATCACAAACCTTGGCAAGAAAGATTACTTGATTTTGAAAGACGCACCATGGAATATCGAGAATTGCCTGACGAGGAAATATATAAACGTATAAAACTGTTTTCAGAGTTTTATAATGACTATTTCTATAATGAAATGACACCAGGAGAGATTCTAAAAGAAAAACCTAAAATGTCAGAAGTCTGGTCTGGTAATGCAGACCTTCAATATGGCAGGCCTGTAGAATTTTACGTTCAAGCTAATAATATAAATATGGCCAAAGTTTGGAAAGAAGTAAAACAGCCCATTTTAGCACTCTATGGAGAATACGATTGGATTATGGATTTTGAAGATAGTGTTAAGATAATTGAACAGGCAAGTAACTCTAACTCAAAATTTGTCTTATTAGAAAACACAGACCACAGTTTGTATTTATATGATGAAAGCCTAAAGAAAAATGAAGCATTTAAACAGCAGTCTAAAAAGCCAAATATAAGGATCGCAAACCATATTAATGAATGGATTAAAACACTTAAACAATGAAAAAATTAGGAAAACATTTTTAAATGAAAGTTAAAGCTAACATAATATCATATTTAGTAGTAATGCTATTTTGCTGCACTACATCATGTAAGAAGGAAAAATCTAATTTAAAAGTAGTTGAAAATCAAAACTCAATTACTTATAAAACTTTTGAGAAGGATTCCATTTGGTATAAGGTCTATAGAAAGTTTAATAATAAAATATTAAGACCAACGGTTATTAATGTTTTTCAAAGTGTTAGTGATAGTACAAAGTTATCAATGGCAGATATTGGACTATTTAATATGCTAATCCAGAATTATGATTGCAGTAATTTAAAAGTGAGTGATTTTCAAACTAAATATCCCTTTGCTAAATATGAATTTGTCAAAGGAAATTTTGACAAGTTAGTTGAAAAAGAGTTGTTTAAAAGAGAGAAAGATTTTTATCAATTAACTGTCAATGGCAATGATGTTTTAAATCTATTAAAAAGAAACTATCAAGCGATAGATGACACAAAAGTAGATAACTTTTCATTAGATATTCTAAATAGGGTTTCTCAACATGCACTTTCCAACAAATTCACAGGAATCAATAAATCATTAAAAAACTGTCAGAAGGCATCTTTAAGGTTTGATGATTCTAAGAATAAATTTGTACAGTTACTAACAGTAATGAATCATTTGGTCGCATTACGCAATGACCAATCTCATTACAGGTATAGTTTCTTAGAGACTAAACCGTATAGTTTTAAAGAAGAACTCTCTTACCCTATAATTGAGTTATTAGCAGGTTATTATAATAGTAAGTCATTTAATCCTAATAATTACCTCAATCGACCAACTTGGGGTTATAATAAAAAAGAAACAAATGAGTACGTAGATTATCTAAAAAAGAAAGACTTAATAGACAAAAGTGATTCATTATACACCTTATCTAAAAAGGCCGAAATCGCAGAAAAACAAGCAATAAAAAAGAGTGAAGAAAAATTCTACGAACCTTGGTTGTTTTTAACGAATGATGATTATAAAAAATTTAAAAAAACACTTCAATGAAGATAATAAACTATATACTATTTACTATTTTTACTTTAATTTGCTTCTACACTAATGCACAGGAACCAGAACAATTTCTTAAAGAATTAGGGTCTAATAAAGTAGAATACGGTTTAACAATTACGCCAGATAAAAAGATAGTCTATTTTGTAAAAACAGACTCATTTTATGTCACTAAACCAAAAGCTATTTACAAGAGTAAAATGTTAAATGGTAAATGGTCAGAGCCTCAAAAAGTGAGCTTTTCTGGTAATTTTTCAGATTCATCACCATTTGTTACACCAGATGGCAAGCGCTTATTTTTTGCATCAAGAAGACCTGTAAACGGAAAACCTGTAAAGAATAATAATATTTGGTATGTGGATTTAAAAAATGGTCAAGAAGGAAAACCAGTTTTTATAAAAGAAGTCAATTCAGAAGAAGGTGCTTATAGTCCATCAGTAGATGCTTTCGGTAATCTTTATTTCGGTTCTGTAAGAGATGGTGGTGAAGGATGGGGAGATTTATGGTGGTCAGAATTTAAAGATGGCAAGTATCAAGTCCCACAAAATTTAGGAAGTACTATCAATTCAAAACATGGTGAATGGGGAAGCTGCATCTCACCAAGTGGTAAGTTTATAATATTCGAAAATTCAGGCAAACCACAAAATCAATCTGCATCAGGAGACTTATACATCGCATTTAAAGAAAATGATGAATGGCAGAAGCCTATTTATTTTAAAAACAAACTAAATTCTGTCGGCAGTGATTTAACACCAAAAATTCATGGAGATACATTCTATTTTGCAAGTAATAGGGAAAATAATTATGAGCCAAATATGAATTGGAATAATGTAGACTTGTATACATTGCCTCTAACTGAAGTTTTAAATAGTATTGAAATAGAGTCTCAAATAAAGTTTGTTATAAGAGATTATTTCAAGGATAAAAACAATACAAGTGCTGGTATTTCTTGGCTAGATTTTAATAATGATAGTTATCCTGATATTTTTATCAGCAATGCACAAAAGCAAAATAATGTACTATATATTAATCAAAAAGGGAAAGGCTTTACAACAAAAGAAATAGACAACATTACAAATGACCAATCAAGTACATCTGCAGCGGCATGGGCGGATTTTGATAATGACGGTGACCAAGATGTGCTGTTTGCTAATCAACATGGAGAAGATAATAGGCTTTTTATTAATGAAAAAGATGTTTTTAAACTACATCAAACATTTGATAAAGGAGACACCTATCATGCCAATTGGATAGATTATAATAATGATGGTTTTTTAGATTGCTTTATTCCCAATGCGCAAACAGGAATTACACAGCTATTTCAACAGAAAAATAAAAAGTTTAGTCCTCTGGTAAATGTGATTAGTGAGTTAAAAGGTTTTCATAGCGGGACATCTTGGTTGGATATAAATAACGATAATTACCAAGACTTGTACATTCCTATCGCTGGTGCAAACGATGAATTTTTTAAATACAACGGAGCAATGAAAAACTTTGTTGGTGATAACACCATTTTAGGGAAAACCATTGGTAATAAAAATTTTACATCAGGTATAAGCTTTGGTGATTATAATAATGATGGAGATATGGATGCTTTCCTTGCAAATTTAAACAATCAAAAAAATATTCTTCTAACAAATGTTAATAGTGTTTTTCATTTTGATAGTGATGGTTTGTTAGATGATGAGTTGAGTTCTTGGGTTGGTCTTTGGGGTGATTATGATAATGATGGAGATTTAGATTTAGTAGTCACTAACTATGACCAGCCCAACTCAATTTTTGAAAACATAGGAGGTTTATTCTTTAAAGTGAATATTCCTAACATAACCGATAAAGCCTTTTTCTCATCTGGTGTTGCTTGGGCAGATTACAATAAAGATGGTTTTTTAGATATCGCATTTGCGAATTGGGAGAAAAAAGAGAATCTATTTCTAGAAGGTGTTTCTAACAGCAATAATTGGGTAGTTTTTAAGTTAATTGGCAAAAAATCTAACAGAGATGCTATCGGTGCTAAAGTCACTATAAGCTATGGCGATAACAACATTCAGTATCGAGAAATGCAATCTAATATGGGTTTACGAAGTTACCCTCAAAGAATAGCACATTTTGGTCTGGGTAATTATGAGTCTAATATTACCGTTTCCGTTGTTTGGCCATCAGGGAAAAAACAAAAATTCAACATTTCGGAACTAAACACTTATTACAGTATTACTGAAGATAATTCTAAACCAAAGAAGTTGTGAATAGACTCTGGACTCTAATAATTTTAA
>Ga0209633_10001235_pt1 | contig 27096 bp, 27 predicted proteins | sample Cruoilmetagenom1_FD_187290 | JGI IMG/M metagenome (GOLD analysis project Ga0209633, IMG submission 187290) | Oil polluted marine microbial communities from Coal Oil Point, Santa Barbara, California, USA - Sample 1 (SPAdes) (version 2) | ecosystem: Environmental > Aquatic > Marine > Oil seeps ...
TAGGAAGATCAATCACAGCATCAACAGCATGAATCACTCCGTTAGTGGCTACAATATCAGCCGCAGCAACATTACTTGTTCCGTTTAAAGAAACTCCATCATCTGTATTTATATACATGCTTAAATTGTCTCCATCTGCATTAGCGGCTGCCGTTGTTACATATGAAGTCGTTAAACCACTAGAGAATGCAGCTGCTCCTGCAATTACATGATTTGAAAGTATTGCATTTATATCGTTCGCATTCGGATTGGTAAATGCACTAAAGGCCGCATTCACGGGAGCAAAAACAGTAAAGTCTGTTGAGCTATCTGAAAGTAAATCTGTGAAAGTAGTGTTACCTCCTGCCGTTAAAGCTCCAACCAATTCTGTTAAATCACTATTTGCGACAGCATGGTCTACAATATTCGGTAATCCAATAACTGCATCAACTATATGCACTACTCCGTTTATTGCTTTGTTATCCGCTGCTGTAACAGTGGAAATGCCATTGAGGCTAACCCCATTTGTGGTATCAACAAGCATACTTAAATTGTTTCCGCCAGCACCAGCTGTAGAAAGCGATGAAACATAACCTGTTGCCAACGAAGTCGATAAATTGTTACCACTTACTACATGGTTTAACAATACTTGGGTTAAAACATCAACAGGGACAGCACTTAAATCGGCAAAATTGTTATCGGACAAGAATGTTGCAAATGCATCATTTGTTGGTGCAAATACGGTGAATGGTCCTTCACCCGCCAAAACGGTTGGTAAGTCCCCATCGGCAGCAATCAAAGCAGCTACTAGATTTTCTAAGCCAGGAGTTGCAATTGCCAAATCGGTTACTGAAACTAGTAGAACATCTGTTAAAGCATCCAAGGCGGATTGCGGCAAAAGTACCTTATCTATTAAATGTACAGTTCCATTACTTGTAGCCACATCGGCTGTAGTAACCGCGGCCGATTCTCCAGCAGCATCAGTAAAGGAGGCGCCTCCGCTTAGACTCACAGTTAGTGTTTCACCTTGAACAGTTGTAATTTCCTGTCCTTCTGTAAGGTCACCAGAGGTTACCGAAGCTCCAGATACAACGTGATAAGCTAAAATGCTGGCTAATAAATCCTGCAATTGTTCGGTATTAAAATCATCAAGGGAATCAAATCCGTCCAATCTGGCCAAAAGTTCAGCAAAGGCATCGTTTGTTGGAGCCAATACTGTAAATGTCCCAGCTTCATCACTAAGAGTGCCAATTAGGTCATTGGATGGGCTTTCATCTGCTTTTGCCAAAGCAGCTACTAAACTACTAATACTACTAGTGGCTTGCGCAGCCTCTACAATATTTAATTCATCGACCATCCCTGGATCAGCTTCCATTGTGTCAGGCCCGTTATCGTCATCACTTGAACATGAGAGTACAAATGTTGCAAAGAGTATTAAACTCAATAGATTTAAAATTTTGTTCTTTGTTTTCATCATTGGAGGTATTTAAGGTTATTAATTATTTGTCTAACTTTTTACTTTATTTATTGGACAAGTATAGTACATATTTTTCATTTTGTCAAACTTTTTTTATTTTTTATTAGACATTTAACAAAAAAAGCCTCACTTTTGTTTATAATTCAACAGGTGTCATGGTGATTCTTGTCTATATTTGAACATAAAAAGTTATACATGTCTACTTATTCGATGTCCGATATTGTCTCAATTACTGGTATAAAGGCTCATACTTTAAGAAAATGGGAATCCCGCTACAACTTTATTGAGCCAAAACGAACAGAAACCAATATTAGATTCTACACCGACAATCAACTGCGAAAACTGCTCAACATAAGTATTCTAATAAGAAATGGTTATAGAATTTCCAGTATTGATAGCATGACCGAAGATGAACTTCATGAAAATGTTTCAGAAATCCAGCTTAAGGCATCTCCCGAGGATGATATAAATTCACTGATAATGAGTATGCTTGAAATGAATGAAAATCGATTCAATGGGATTCTAGGAAGACATATTATTAGATATGGATTATTAACTACTGTTACTACGCTCTTATACCCTTTCTTAAATCATATTGGGGTTTTATGGGGGACCAATAAGGCAATGCCTGCACAGGAGCATTTTATTTCAAATCTTATTAAACAAAAAATGTTCAGTGCGATAGAAGCCATTCCTTTGAAGAAAGATAATGCTCCGTCTATTGTTCTTTTTCTTATGGAGGGTGAAACCCATGAAATTGGGTTGATATTAGCGTATTACATTGCCAAGGAATTGGGGTGGCGTGTCTATTATCTTGGGCAAAACGTACCCATTTATGATATTAAAGATGTACTCAAGATAACCGAACCGGATTTAATGCTGACCATTAATACCATGGCAAGACCTAAGAAAATATTGGACACCGTTTCTTCAATATTAAAAGACACATATACTCCACTCGCAATATCAGGAAGGGATCTTCAATTGGATTCGTTAGAAAAAATCGATCAAGTCATCCGATTGAATAGCCCAGGTGACCTTATTGAATTATTAAATCAGAAACAAGATTTGTTCGATAATAAAAAATCAATTGCGTAAATTCTGCTCAGATATTTTCGATTTCTTTTAAAATTTGCATGAATTCCGCTCTGGGAATTTCCTCCGCTCCTAGACTTTCTAAATGCTTGGTATAAAGCTGGCAATCAATAAGCCTATATTTTTTTTGTTGGAGTTCTACTACCAACTTTATAAAAGCGAATTTTGACGCGTTACTTACTAAGCTAAACATACTTTCACCACAGAATATATGCCCCAAATCAATACCATATAGTCCCCCGACCAATTTACCATCCTCCCAGACCTCATATGATTTTGCATAGCCCATTTTATGCAATTTCAGGTAAGCTTCCTTCATTTCATAGGTTATCCAAGTTCCCTCTTGTCCCTCTCGCTTTGCCATTGCACATTGGTCTATCACCTCTTCAAAACATGTATTCTTGGTCAAACTGAATTGTTTGTTGTTCAAGACCTTTCGCATACTTTTCGAAATCTTGAGGCGCTCGGGAAAAAGAACCATTCTTGGGTCAGGACTCCACCATAAAATCAGCGAACCTTCATTAAACCAAGGAAAAATGCCGCTCATATAAGCAAGCATTAAACGTTCAGCTGATAAATCACCCCCAACAGCCAATAAACCCTCGGCATTTGCATCTTCAACCGGAGGGAAATACAGCTCGTCAGTCAGAAAGGTCAAGGGTTTATATGAACTATCCTTTTTCACGAATACAGTTTGATCTAAAGTTACAGAAATTAAAAAATGTATGTATGAACATAACTATTGAATACAAAAAAGACCCCGCTTTTTTAGCGGGGCTAGCCCGCCTGAGTGGAGGGGCAGGTTCAATTATCTATTTAGAATAAGTCATATTTATGACTTATCAATATAGGTTTCACTAAAATGGAAGATCATCATGATCTTCATCGTTTATATTGTCCGCTGGTTCAAAAGCGTCCATTGGAGGTACAGGAGGAATATCAGCATTGCCTTCAGCAGTCTGAAGATTTTCAATTCGCCATCCTTGAATAGCATTAAAGTATTTTACTTCACCCTGAGGGTTGGTCCATTCGCGACCTCTTAGATTAATGCTGATTTTTACATCTTGGCCGACATTATAGCTATTGAGTAAATCGCATTTATCTTGAATAAACTCAACCAATATATGTTGAGGATATTGTTCCTCCGTTGTTACTACAACTTCCCTCTTTCTAAAACCATTGCTTCCAAAAGTTTTAGCTTCATCAATCATCTTAATTTTTCCTTGTATTTCCATGTTTTAATAATTGTGCAATTCGCGTTTAGTGTTTAATATTCTATTTTCTAATTTGGAAGCCCTAAGAGGTATGTTCCCTGTTTTTTCCCGTTTATCTTTTTGGCATGGCCTTTTTTCCAAGTATAATTCTCGGAACCCAATCCTTGAAGCAACTGATCCAAATCCTTTAGTGTATACATTCTTGGTAACGAAGCTTGACCGTCCCAAGCATAGCATATCGGGATTATGGGTGTCAAATAGGTAAAAACAATTTGTCGCCAAGTTAAGGGTTTTATAAAAGGTGTCATAAAAAGAACCATAATAAATAATATGACCAAGGATAATGGCAGCAATAACCACCAAATTAGCAATGGAATATTATTATCCCCCATTTCATAAATCAATAAGGACTGGTTGGTTCTTTGTGCCGATTCCAAAATTGCCCGAGCCTTTTTTGGTCGCATATGGTGAAAGCAATTTACCATTGTTTTTAATCCTTCTGGCGCGGTAGCTATATTGGTTGCATCCACAGAAATACTATGATAGCTAATCTTATCCAAAGTATCTGCGTTGAATTTCCTCAACATTTCAGAACTTGGGAACAAATCGGTCATAGTTAATGTCACCTGTTCCAAACCTTTTATTTCGTGAAGCGCATCCATAACTTCAGGCATTGCACCTCCTGATCCCGAACCTAAATCAACGATATTGGATAGACTTTTTTTCTTTAGGATATCGGCAATCAAATTTGCCAAGATCTCTGGCACACCTATCATCTTTTGAAGAATGACGATTAAATTTGTCATACAAACCCGTAACCAGCTAGGAAACCAACCAAAATCTTCAAATTCAAATAATTGTATTCGTTTCATTTTGCCAATAACACTTTCCATGCAGAAAGCACCTCTTTATTAGTTAGATACTCCTGGGCTTTACGATGCACTTTTAACTTGTTTTTAGAATTGATCAAGGCAATAAGATCCTCATTCGAGTTGATAAAATCCTCGGTTTCAGATGGGGTGGGCAAATTATCAATATTACCTAACATGCCTAAATCATTTCCTGTCAAAACCGTACTTGATCTAATTTCTTTGGGAATACTATCGACGCCGATTCCTAAGCTCGATAAAGGTTTAGGAACTTCAAACAATCCTTGATTGGCTCTTGAATACCAATTACCGCCCATACGGGCTACTTGGTCGATCTTGTATTGGTCAATACTCCCATCTTCACTAAGAATTGCTTTTATAATATGCATTTTAACCACTTCAGAAAAAATTAGATTTCCCGCTCCACCTTCCTTTCCCAAAGGTTCAACTTTAGTTACTTTACACTCAAATTGCACTGGGGATTCGGCAACCCTAAATGGTTTGATCAAATCAGATTTCAACATCGTAAGGCCAGCTTTTACGAACTCGTTATCCCCTTCGGCATATTCTGTACTAGAAAGTGACATCTGCTGTACAATGCCGAAGTTGACCACATTGATGACAACTTCCCTAACCTTTTGTACATTCTCAAGTGTATGTTTTGTTGTATTGTCGCGTACTCTTCTGGCTGGTGAAAATATCAATATCGGCGGATTCGCACTAAAGACATTAAAAAAGCTAAAAGGCGATAAATTTGGCCTTCCCTCTTCATCAATAGTACTGGCGAAGGCAATAGGTCTGGGCCCAACAGCTCCCAATAGATATGCATGTAATTTTTGCATTGGAATATCGTTTGGAAGTATAGAAATCATATTGGCCATAGTACTGCAAATGTAGGTATTTTGAACGCTATTTAAAATAAGAAGCCATATGCTTTACACACCATTTATTATCATTTTGCGTTATCTTTAATGCAACAAACCAGCTGGATGAATTTTAATCCCAAAAAGAAGACTTCTAACTTTATTCTATTAGCAATAGCCTTTGCCATTGTGAGTTTAATTTTATGGAACACCAATAGTTTCTTTAAAAAATTCAAGGAAGAGGAACGCTTAAAGATGGAAATTTGGGCGGCCGCCCAATACGAATTCCAGTCGATGCCCGCCGATGCCGAAATAGGAAATCTTCCAGTCATCGTTTTTCAAAAAAATACTTCTACCCCAATGATCCTGGTCAATAAAGATGGTACGATACGGGTCAATAATTTTTCTGAAGAGCATAAAGCCGATTCCCTTTACATCCAAAGTAAAATAAAACAGTTTGCAAGCCAGAATACTCCTATTGCCATTGGCGACAATGTTGAGCAGCTGGCGACCCTGTACTATGGTAATCCAGAGGTCCTGAACAAATTGAAGTACTACCCCATCGCACTCCTACTCATTATATTTTTATTCGGGGCACTGATTTTTTTCTTTTTTAAGACCAATAAGGCCTCTGAACAAAACAAACTCTGGGCCGGTATGGCAAAGGAAACTGCGCATCAGATAGGAACACCTCTTTCGTCACTGTTGGGTTGGAATGAACTTCTAAAGAGCGAAAAAATAAATCCTGAAATCACGAAGGAAATACAAAAGGACATCTCCCGTTTAGAAACCATAACTGAGCGGTTTTCTAAAATTGGCTCCTTACCCGAACTTAAGGAATTCGACATTGTTGAAGAGACCAGGGAAGCGTACGACTATCTAAAACGAAGAAGTTCTAAATTGATTCACTTTTCATTCAATTCCAAAGTAGAAAGGTTGCCTGTACTTTTGAATCATTCTTTATTCAATTGGACTATAGAGAATCTGGTAAAAAACGGAATTGATGCCATGAAAGGGAAGGGAAGCATTGCCATAGATATTATACCGGCGGGTAAATACGTGAATATTCTAGTGGCCGACACCGGCGGTGGCATTGCCAAAAGCGATTATCAGACCATTTTCAATCCAGGAGTGACTTCCAAAAAAAGAGGTTGGGGTCTAGGATTATCACTAGTTAAAAGAATAGTTGAAGAATATCACCAAGGAAAAGTAAAAGTACTCTCCTCAGGAAAGGAAGGTACCATAATGCAGATATCCTTAAAAGTAAATAGTTAAGTCATGGCGAAGGAAAGATTTGAAGTTCTCAAGGAAGCTGATATTACCAATAATTGTCCAGAATGTTTTAATCAGGACATGAAAATAACGTTTCAGCAAAAGCATAAATACAGCAAATTATATGATAGGACCACCAATGAGGTCACGCATAAAATTAAATGCAACAAATGCGAATCAATTATTTATCCTGTGAATTGGACCGATGATATTGAGCGAACGTTCAATTATTATCAAAAAATGGTCCGCCCGAAAAAGGCTTCAATCCGTTTCACTTCTTTGTTTTATATTCTGATTATTTGCCTAATTGTTTTAATCAGCACCGCTGTGTATCTATGGCGATCTGGAATTATTCAATTTTAGAGCGAATTCTATCCGCAATGGCCATAAATTCCTCTTTGGTAGGCGCAACTTTATGCTGAAATGTTGCTTCTCTCATTTCATTCAATGGAATTAAATGAACATGAACATGAGGCACTTCAAGACCTATGACGGTTATACCCACCCTATTACAAGTAATAGAAGCTTCAATAGCCTTGCCGACTTTTCTTGAAAAAGCCATAAGGCCTAAATAGGTTTCCTCATCCAAATCCATAATCTTATCAACTTCCTTTTTTGGAATACATAATGTATGGCCTTTTGCGTTAGGATTTATATCTAAAAAAGCAAAGAAGTTTTCGTCTTCGGCAATTTTATAACAGGGAATCTCTCCATTGATAATCTTGGTGAATATACTGGCCATAGTGCATCTGCTTTAATTAGAATCCAAAAAAATCCTATCAAAATTTGATAGGATTAAATATAAAGATTTATGAGTATCTAATCTCTGGTTATTTCTAAAATCTCAAATGTAATTTTACCATTTGGAACAGTAATTTGTGCAGTATCACCAACTTCCTTTCCTAATAACCCCTTACCAATTGGGGAGCTAACTGAAATCTTTCCAGTTTTTAAATCGGCTTCACTTTCGGCCACTAATGTATATTTCATTTCCATTCCATTAGCCTGGTTCTTCAATTTTACTGTAGATAATACCAGAACTTTTGAAGTATCTAATTGGGATTCATCAATCAATCTTGCGTTAGCCAATGTTTCTTCCATTTTGGAAATTTTCAGCTCTAAGAGTCCTTGTGCTTCTTTGGCCGCATCATACTCTGCATTTTCAGATAAATCACCTTTATCCCTAGCCTCCGCAATTGCTTGTGAAGCATTAGGACGTTCAACATCCTTCAAGTGATTCAACTCATTCCTCAATTTTTTTAAGCCTTCTGCCGTGTAATAAGATACGTTACTCATAGCTTCGTCGTTTAATAAATAGGAAAATCCCCTTTTTTAAAGAGGATTTAACGCAAAGATACATAATTTTTGCTGAATTTTGCTGAAGTTACACCCCTAAGAGAATGTATTATGAATCGTGTTTTTGCTTTGTTTTTAATGGTTATATTATTTGCCTGTAGCAACGACCAAACCAATCGCAATCCATTTTTACAAGAAATTGGTTTTAGGTTTGATATGAACCTTAACCTACCTCTTTACAGTCCGTTGACCAATACAGGTAATGCCGTATATGTAGGAGCTGCTGGTGTTGGAACTGCAGGTATTTTTGCCATAAACACAGGTTTCAATCAATTCAGGGCTTTTGAAGCCAGCTGCCCAAACCATGCGCCCAATGATTGCTCAACTATGGAACTCAATGGGCAAACCGCTACCTGCTCCTGTGAGGATTTCGAATACAGTTTATTCACAGGACAATTACTGAACAGACCCGATGATGGCAAGCGCTATTATGATATGTTGGAATACCGAACTAGTTTTGGAGGTAATACCTTAAGTGTTTCTAATTAAGTTTATAATTATTGCAATCCTAAGATTTCGTCCATTACCCAACTAGTATGTAAACCAGAACTTCCCGAAGAAGGGTGGGGTTTTTCACCTAACAAGTGACTTTTTATGTTCTTTACATGAAATTCCTGAATATGTTTTGGATTGGGAATATCCAATTTTTCTTCCCCACTTGTATTCACAAGAAAAACGGGTTCCTCATTGAATACAGAAAATGAAATCTTGCCCTTACTGCCAAAAATTTCAACCTTATCTTCTCGTTGAAAACTGCCAAAATTCCAGCTACCATTGCCAGTTACACCACTTTTGTGAATCCAATTACCTACAATTGCATCTTTTGCGGAATACAGTCCCATTTGGTTTATTGCGAAACCATTTGCTGTTTCGATATCGCCCAACAAATAAACGAACAAGTCTAGCCCGTGGCTAGCCAAGTCATCAAAATACCCTCCAGGAGCAATCCCGGCATCTGTTCGCCAATTGTATTGTACGCTTTTATCAAAATCAGAGGCTGGTTTACATAAAAGCCAACGAATATGGCGAACCTCACCGATAGCATCATCATTCAACCATTGTTTTACTTTATTGAATCTAGGTAATGAACGTCTGTAGTATGCTATAAATAAAGGAATTTTCTTCGCATGGAAAGCTTTATAAATTTCAAGGCTTTCCTTGTAGTTAGGTGCCATGGGTTTTTCAATGCAACAAGGTTTACCCGCCTTTGCAACTTTTAGTGCATATTTCAAATGCGAATCAGGGGGGGTTGCAATATAAATAGCATCAATATCCTCATCGTTAATCAAATCATCTGCATTTCCATAAAACTTGGGTATATTATGGCGCTTGGCATAATCAGCGGCTTTTTCTTCATTTCGACGCATGACCGCTAATAGCTCAAAACCACTTGTATTTTGGTATGCCGGTCCACTTTTAACTTCGGTTACTGCCCCACAGCCGATAATACCCCATCTTATATTTTTGGAGTTTGTCATTAATTAAAATATTTGTTGCTAAATCTACGAATTCTGATATGATCAAAACAATTAACAGAGGTAAAAGCTCATTAGATCATAGCACAGAATACCTTCTTAACAAACAGCTAAAATCATTTAGAAGTTGAATGTAGCGCCCAATAAAAAGTTAGTGCCTGCTTGTGGATAATAACCAGCTCCTTCCAGCGTAGTAGTTTGGCCGGGAACAGACCATGTATCATCATAAGTAAAGAAATACCCGTTAGAAACAAACTTAGCATTGAATATGTTGTTCACCAATGCGGAAATTGTAATTCTCTTTACAAATGAATCGGTTTCAATCACGTAATGCAAATTAAGATCTGTTTGGGAATAGGCTTCCAAAACTGAACCATTGGAATCAATATTTCCCATATATTGTTTGCCAACATATTTACTTAACAATGAAATCTGTAACGCTTCCGTTGGCATATATGACAACCTATTCCCTAAAATGATATCAGGCGAAAAAGCAATATTCGTATCGCCTAAATCCTCGATTACCCCATCTCTTTGAAAAACAAAATCCCTGTTTTTGTTTGAGCTTAACGCCAAATTTGGGCTAAGTGTAAACTTATCACCTAAGGCAATATTGGCGTCTACTTCCAAGCCAAAACGATAACTATCCCCAACGTTGGCACGCAAAGGTGCTCCCACATCATTTAACTCGCCGGTCAGTACCAATTGATCTTTGTAATTCATATAATACAAATTGGTACTCACTTGTACTTCTGAAGCAACAAAGCGCCAGCCCAATTCAAAATCATTCAATTTTTCTGGTTTTGGATTCCCATTTTCATAATCATTTCTATTTGGTTCTCGATTAGCAACAGCATAGGATAAATAGAAGTTATTGTTTTGGTCAATATCCAATGTGGCACCAACCTTTGGGTTGAAGAAATTAAAGGTATCATCGACCAACCCGGTATCATCACCATTGGCTTCATACGCAACCATTCTATATTGCAGGTCTCCGAAAAGACTCCATTGGTCATCCAGTTTGTAATTGGCTTTCGTAAAGACATTAAAGTCGGTCTTTTGGGAATCATCATCATAATATCTATCGCGAATTGAGCTGTTCGGAGCAAACTCTGCCCAAATGACCTCCCCAAAATGTTTGCCCTTGTAGATATTCCAGCCTCCACCTAGAATAATATTCAAATTTTCCCGGTCATAATTCGCAGAAAATACAGAGCCATAAAAATCGTTGTCCAACCATCTTCTGCGAATAAGGTCTGTTGTGTTCACCTCTTCACCTTCAATTGTAAAAGGAGAAAAACCGTAAGTACCAAAATCATCGTCCTCTTTAAATTGCTCAAAAAAGCCCCGCCCTCTTGTATAATGAACCGCCAAATTGGTGCTCCAGGTATTATTCAATTTTTGGTTCCAAAGCAATTGGGCATGATTTTGTTTGTAGTTGTCTACTTCATTTTCATAGAATTGGGTGTTTCCGTTTTCATCGGTATAAATCCCTGAAGGATTGAATGTTCTATCTGACTCCAAAGTAGCCGCATCAATACCGTACCAAGCTTGATACGTAATTTCATGACCGCCAAAAAGAACAGCCTTTACTAAAGTGTTCTCGTTTTTTAGGGCTCCCTGCAAGAAATAGGAATCCAATTTGGAAGAAGCTCTATCAATATATCCTTCGGAAGTGATTCTAGATAATCTTCCTGAAATTTCAATATGGTCGTTCAATAAACCCGTACTAAATTTTATGTTATTTCTCAATGTGCTATAGCTACCAATAGATGATGAAATTTGACCATACGCTTCCTCAGAAATACCATCAGTAGCTATATTCAGACTTGCACCAAATGCTCCAGCACCATTGGTTGAGGTGCCTACCCCACGTTGTAATTGCAAACTTTCTGTTGAGGAAGTAAAATCAGGCATATTTACCCAAAACGTACCGTGGGATTCTGAATCGTTATAGGGTATTCCGTTGATAGTCACGTTAACCCTTGTAGCATCACTGCCACGCACTCTTATACCAGTATAACCAACACCTGCGCCCGCATCGGAGGTAGTGACCACAGCTGGCATATAATTCAATAAAATGGGAATATCCTGTCCTAAATTCCTTGGTTTTAGTTGTTCTTTGGTAAGATTAGTAAATGTTACAGGTGATTCCTTTGTTACTCGTATGGCTGATACAAACACCTCGTCTAATGTAATTTCTTTTTTCTCTAGGGAATCTTTCTGGGTTTCTTGGGCTGAGAGACCCATGTTCATGACGATTAGACCTATAGTCGAGTATAAAAGTTTCATCCGTAATACATTCGTTACGAATAAAAGGGGCTATTATTCTTTATTAAATATGATTGTTGTTTCAATAAGAAACATTGGAAATTCCAAATGGCAATTTTTTTTGCCTCCCTTGACAGCATTACCTGCCCAGGTTCATTGGGTGTAATCTCAGCTTTTCCTGAACTTGTTTCAGGATCTAACCATACAAGTTCGAGGTTTAAGCACCCCTTTGAGATGGGACAAATGTAACACCGAGGATTTAGATTTCATAATGAAATGGGTATTAATAATATTAACAATCCTTGGCAAACCCTTGATAATAAATATCCGTATCTATTAAACACCATTATTTGGCGCGGGATATGAACGAGAAATCAAAGAACAAGTTTACCTTAAAAATAGTTATCAGTTATTTGATTTTGACCATTTTGGCTATAGTTGCAGGCTATGTTATCTTCTCTGAAATTCGTATATATATGTTTAACGAAACCTCATCGGAAAATGACATCAAACTATTGGAAGCAAGTACATTACTCACCCAATTGTACGAGGCAGAAAGCCTTTCCAAGTTGGCCATTCAGAACAAAACCCGAAAAAACTTCAACGTATATGCGCAAAAAATCGACTCGATTTCAGTTAAGATAGATACGCTTAAACAACGTATTCAAAGTGATTACCAAAAAAAATTGTTGGATAGTGTTCAGTTTCTTTTACAACAAAAAGTCGGCAATAGCAATGAACTTAGAAAGCTTAAGGCAAAAAATGAAACCAATAGTTCATTGGACAGTGCTATGAAACAATTTGATAAGATGGAAGCCTCTTTTGGAAAATTGACCATAACCGATTTTGAAAAATATCCTGAAACACTTTCCCATTTTGAAAAAAAAGTATTACAGGACTGGGTATTCTATTTGAACAATAACATCCCTGAGGAGGTCAATACCAAAAAAACTGATTCTATACTTAATGCCTCTAGATCCATATTGATCGAGGCCAAACAAAAAAACGCTAATTCGCAGCGTTCATTGACGAGGAAGGAAATTGAGATTACCCGAAACGATTTGGAACTCTCCCAACAACTGCGAAGTATCATTTCCTCCTTTGATAACGAGTTCGTGGTAAATACACATAATGATAACATTAAAAAACAATCAGCCCTTAGAAGAAGTATGCGTTTTACCGGTTTTACTGCGGTTTTGGGACTTGTAATCGTAGGGATATTCACCTTTCTGATTACACGTGATTTTTGGCGAGTACAAACCTACCGTGAAAAATTGGAAATGGAAAAAAAGTTATCTGAATCACTTTTAAAAAGTAGGGAGCAATTGATTTCCACCGTAAGTCATGATCTAAGAACACCTTTGAACACCATAACAGGTTATAGCGAATTGATTGAGGGCACAGGACTTAGCACGCTACAAATGAATTATTTGACAAATGTGAAATCCGCATCACTTTATGTGGAAAGTTTAGTGAACGACCTCTTGGATTTTTCCAAACTCGAGTCAAAGCGGATAAAAATTGAAAAAAAACCATTCGTCCTTTCACAACTTCTTAGGGAAACTGCCGAAAATCTTAAAGAAATACATAGCAATAAACCCATTGAACTAATCCTTCAAATTGATAAAGAACTTGATCGTTCCGTTATGGGAGACCCTTTTCGCATTCGACAGATAGTCACAAATCTTATCGGTAATTCCTATAAATTCACCAAAAAAGGATTTGTAAAAATAGAGGCAACATTAACACAGGGTACAGCCAATTCCTTTGAAGCAATAATTAAGATTATTGATAGTGGAATCGGTATTAAGAAAGAAAAACAGAAACTGATCTTCAATGAATTCATACAAGCCGATAACACCACCGAAAAAAAATATGGTGGTTATGGCCTGGGACTGACCATTTCCAAAAAATTAACAGAACTTCTCGGTGGTTCCCTATCCCTTAAGAGTGAAAAAAATAAGGGTAGTACCTTTACGCTATATCTTCCCTTGGAGGTTTCCGAAATATCCACTAACCTTATAAGAACCCAAGTAGTAAAGCCCAAGAAGGAAATTTCAATCTTAATCCTGGATGATGACCCCTCCATGTTGCGATTACTAAAGGAAGTTTGTGAAAGTCTACAAATAAAAGCACATGTGTTCTCGGATTTTGAAGCCATAAAGGTAAATATGGGACTAGTCTATGATGCAGTCCTGACGGATATACAAATGCCCAATATCACCGGGTTCGAGGTCTTGGAAAAACTACGGTCCAAACAATTTGAACACTATGATAATCAGCCAATTATTGCCATGACAGGTAGGCGAGACCTTGCTGTAACAGACTATACCCAAACCGGTTTTAGCGGAATGTTGCAAAAACCATTTTCCAAGACCCGGTTTTTAGAAGTTTTACAACAATTGCTTCCAGATCATTTTTATTCAAAAAATGGCCGAAAACAACAAAAAAAGGGGGAAAACAATTCAAATTTGTTCGATTTAGGAATGATTTCATCATTTTTGGAGTATGATAATGATGACGTCTTTGCGGTGCTGCAGACATTCCTAACAGATACAGTAATCAACTTAAATGAACTAAAGCTGAAAATGGAACAGAAGGACCAAAAGGCCATAAACCACATTGCGCATAAAATGTTGCCCATGTTCCGCCAGCTCAAAAGCCAAAAAATTGTTCCTATCCTTGAAGATCTTGAACAGCCTTCGCCAAAACAATTGGATACCAAAAAATTAAAAGAGACCTATATTCAATTGGAAAGTAAGATTGCCGCCCTACAACTCGCCATACAATCCTTTTTGACTATGAAGTCGCCTTGAGCTATTTCATTTGAGCGAAAAATCAAGATTTGCTTCCATATGAAGAATTTTTTGGTTGCATAGCACGGCCACGAGATGAGAAAAAGACAAAATTAGGAGTGCACAAGTGAATTTTGTACGTAATTACAATACCTCAAGACGGGTCCTATAGGTCTAAATCATAACTGTTGATCTTATTGTACAGCGTTTTCCTTGTTACCTTTAGCAATTTAGCAGCTTTTGATTTGTTGAAATTTGTTCGTTTCAAGGCAGCGATAATCCTCTCCTTTTCAAATTCCGATTTAGAGAAATTTTCATTTATTGTATCTTTAAGATGAGGTTGGATAACTTCTTTGGGAAGAGAAACAATTTGCACCTCCTTGCCCGTCGTCAACAAGACTGCCCGTTTTATCACATTTTGCATTTCCCTTAGGTTGCCGGGCCAACGATATTGTTTAAAGGCATTCAAAACATCATCGGAAAAACCATCTGCCTTTTTGCCCAAACTCTCATTGGCCTTGGTCAGAAAAAAATCGGCAAATAGGAACAGGTCATCTGTACGCTCTTCCAGAGTGGGAGTATGTATTGAAAATTCATTTAGCCTATGGTATAGATCCTCCCGAAAAGTTCCATTTTCGACTGCATCGGTAAGGTCTTCATTGGTGGCAGTAATAATTCGAACGTCCACATTTATTTCCTTGGTACTCCCCACCCGTTTAATCTTACGTTCCTGCAATGCACGTAATAGCTGAATCTGGTTCTCATAAGAAAGGTTTCCTACCTCATCTAAAAACAATGTCCCTTTATTAGCTGCTTCAAAATTGCCCATTTTATCTTTCATTGCCCCTGTAAAGCTTCCTTTTACATGACCAAAAAATTCACTCGTTGCCAATTCCTTGGGGATTGCACCGCAATCTACCGCCACAAATTCAAAGTCCTTTCGCTTACTCTGGTCATGTATGGCCTTAGCCACAACTTCCTTACCTGTTCCACTTTCACCTGTAATAAGGACAGACATATCAGTTGGAGCAACCAACATGATGTATTTGTCTAATTTCTTTGAAGCCTCACTTATGCCTGTAACGATTTCAGCCCCGAGATTTTTCCTATCCTCTCCAAGCTTTTCTAATTCCATTCCATTTTTCAAAATAATATCGGTCGGTTTTGTCCTTAATGCATTTGCGATGACCATTGCAATCTCATCCGGGGTAAACGGTTTGGAAATATAATCATATGCCCCTTTTTTCATGGCTTTTACGGCTGTTCCTACCTCGGCATAACCTGTCATGACAATTACAGGGGTTTTGGGATTTTTTTTCTTGATGTCTGAAAGTAATTGGATACCATCATAGTTAGGAAGACGCAAGTCGGTCAAGATTAGATCGAAATCCGTTTCATTTAATTTAATCTTGGCATCATTAACGGTAAAACTGATTTGAACTCCGTACCCATTTTTGGTCAAAAATTTCTGTAGCATTAGACCAAAGGCAGTATCATCCTCAATAATCAAGATATAGGGCATAGCATCTTTATTGTACTAGGTATCTACGTAAGAATACCTTAGAAAGGCTCTCAACTATCTCTAAAATTGTCTTAAATATCGAAAAAATAATATCCTTTTGAAAAGAGACTCCCTAAACTTGTAAAGCCGCATATCGCAATTTGGTTTTGGCTACTGCTAGGACATTCTTATCCCGGTAAAAAATAAGAACACAATTTCACAGAAAAGGAAAGGGGACGTACAATGACATCCCCTTTTACCAAACCAACCTGATACTAAACCAAATAACTCAAGTCTTTACATTTGGATCCAATTTCCTTCTTCATCCGCATATAATGTTCCAGATGTACCATCTTCCAAGGAAACTTCCAATTTATATTGTTTTGCTTCATTAACATAAGCTTTGCTGATGGTCGCAGTGGGATAGTCTTTCGCCAATACCGCAGATACCGCCTCGGGAAGTTCGCTGATAGCAATTTCCGCAAAATCGTCTTGGGCAGCGATAACCTCAGTTGCATCCGTTGCATCTGCCTGTAGTTCCTCTACATCTTGTGCAAACGCTATTAAACCTCCAAAAGACAATGCTAAAACAAAAATTAATTTTTTCATGATTTTCAATTTTATATTCATATTTAAATTCATAAAGGGTATAGAAAATTTGATGCCAATATTATTTGGTTTTCTAATTAATTGATTATCAGACATGTGTTAATACAGGTCGATTTTTGAAGTGTATAAGATTGGGTAAAAGTGAAGTGAAGTGTGTAATTTTTACACAACTTTATGTTGTAATAAAGGATAGCTTTTCAGGTCTCTCCAAAACAAGAAACAGATTTAATTCAAGAAGAAGGTTGAATGATCAATCCGTAAAATGAATCTAACTAACTTACTTGATGCCTAGGCTTCAATAAGTCATTGACCGTTTTAACAGGATTGAATGTTGATAAAGGAACTTCTACGAAAATGGTATTCCAGAAGGCCATGGCACCATTCCATAGGCCGGGTAGCTCTAAGGCTTTTAGTGCTCTTCCTTCTTGCGTCTTTTCAGTAATAAAACCTTGTTTAGGGTCAACAAAATTCAAAAGATTGAATTTCTCCCCTTTATAATTCCTCACACCACATACCAAATCAACTGGATTAAAATGAGTTGAATTATTAAGAATATCAACCTGCTTTCCACTAGACATGTCAATTTGTGCCGATTCTATGATTTGCAGCGAAACATGATTATGGGAATTACGAATCCAAAAAGGCCCACCTCCTGGTTCCCCTTCATTCTTGACCATACCGCAAATTCGGATAGGTCTATTAATTTTATCTTTTAAAATTTCTATCTGATCCCCAATACTAAAACTAGAATACTTGTCTACAAAACGTACATTAAGATCATTCTCCAGAAACTCCTTTATCTCAATCATTACATCAGCGGTCAAATTATCAGCATCAATCTTTCCAGCATATTTAAAAGCCTTTTCCTGAACTTTTAAAAGTAACCCAGCAAGTACTTTTTTGCTTTTTGCAAGTTCATCTTGATCTTTGGGAACTACTACATTATCAATGTTCTTTATAAAAATGATATCAGCATCCTCTTCATCCAAGTTTTCAATAAGGGCACCATGACCTCCCGGTCTAAAAAGTAAAGAATCGTCCGAATTTCGGAATGGATTATTATCCATATCTACAGCAATAGTATCTGTTGATGCTTTTTGATATGAATAACCAACGTTGAAAACCGTTTTTGTTTCTTTGGATAGTCTATCGTTAATTGCAGCATACTCCTTGGTAAACATTCGAATATGCTGTTCAGAAATCGTAAAATGTAAATTCGCCTCATCACCAACCTTAGCATAATCGGAAGCTTCTTTTAAGTGCTCTTCAAAAGGAGTAGCTGAATGATCACCATAATTGTGAAATGGCAATAATCCTTTTGGGTAAAATCCATAGTTCAAAGCATTTTCAGACATCATTTCCTTTACAAAAAGATAGATTTCTTCATCTTTATTAGAAGTTTTACCCTTGATTCTCTTTTGAACTAAATCATAAAAAGGAAAACGCTTTAATCCTTTGCTAAAAGTTAGAATATCTTTATCACCAGTACGCTCAACATAGGCCGATAGGCTTTCTTTCGAAGGACTATAGGTATCCAAAAAGTTGAACAGCGCCTTGAACATCCTAGATGCAGCTCCAGAGGCCGGAACAAACTTCAAAAGTGACAGCTTTTCCTTTCGTTGATCGAAAGTGTTAATCAATGACCGTTGCTCTAGTCCCGTAAACTTGCTAATGCCCTCACCCACAATGGCTGCGTTTACAAGATTTACAAAGGGAATACCGTCTTTGAATATTTCGATTTGGTTCCTGACTTTCTCTTTTGCAATACCTTTTCCGGCTATTTGTTCTAAATCGTTATCGGTTAGTTGAATCATTTTTTCAATAGGTTATCTATGTGTTCTACTGCTGTTTTTAAACGCGTTTTTTTATCTCCTTTTAAAATTATGAAATTCCTATTATATTTTTCAAGGGTATCCTTGAAATATAGAAACATACGTTCCCGCTCGTTGGGTTTATCCCTTAAATTATCAGCTTCCCAAGGTATATCTATATAAGTTAAGAAATATAGGTCATACTGATTTCTTAAAGCATATTTTTCCAATATAGGGTCGCAAAAACCAAGATAATAAGCCTCGGAATAAACTTTAGTCTCTAATAAATCTGTATCGCAGATAAGCAAATCGGTGACCTTCGTTGCCAATTCATTTTCCAAACGTATTTGCCCTTCAGCAATTGGCAACAAATCTTTAGGCTCACAGGTTTTCCGTTCATTGTTCCATTTATCCTGAAGATATTCCCTGGCGTACTCCGGCACCCAAACTGTATTATAATGCCGCGCCAATTTCTCGGATAAAGTGGTTTTACCAGTAGATTCAGGCCCGAACAATACTACTTTGACAATGTCAGTGGGCTGCTGCTTATATTTTTCTTCCATGCAAGATAACCATATACGGCAATGACAGTAAATATAAGATACTGTAAGCTTGTAAACGTAAATCCTTTATAAAAATATAATGGGATTGAAATAATATCACCGATAATCCAATAAATCCAGTTTTCAATCTTTCGTTTTGCCATAAGCCACATGCCTACAAAGAATATGGCCGTTGTAACAGTGTCAACATAGGCTGTCCAGCTAGTCCATTTATCAAACATCTGGTAGACCACATAAACAAAAATCAAAGTGGCAATGAATATCATTATTGATATTCTGTGCTCTTTCTTTGTTGCTCTTGTAATTGGTGTAAAATGGGTAGCATCCACTTTTCGGGTCCAGACATACCATCCATAGAGACTCATTATAAAATAATACCCGTTTATCATCATATCCCCAATGAGTCCCCACTGATAAAGGAGATAAACATATATTGAAGTGCTGATCATCCCGGTTGGGTAGACCAGTATATTATTTTGCTTGGAAAACCAAACGGATAATAGTCCAAAAATTACCGCGACAATCTCAAGAACTATGTGATATGTTTCGTATTCGGCATACTGACCAAATAAAAACTCAAAAAAGTGGTTCATAATCGCTTCGGTCAGATTTTATGATTTTCATATACAACAAGCCTTTATCCATGAGTTCAAACGCTTCTTTGATTTCGCTGTTCAAAACGTGCATAACCTCATCATATGATCCATAAACCTGGGTACTTAATGGATTTTCTAAAATAGTAAGGTCCGATGCTCTTAATTTTTTAATGAAGTTGATGATATGCTCTTCAAAATCATCCTGAAGAGGTGAAAAAGTAAGTTCAACCGAGATTTTCATGCTTTAACTATCTTAGAGAACTAATTTTTAATCGCGTATACACAAGTAAATCCTTCAAATTCCAAATACTGTAGGTCGTAAAAAGTAGTATCTCTTTCATGAATAATTTTCCCTTCGATTTTGACATCTGTAAATTCAAAATCCTTGATATAGATATTCTTGAAAAAGCTAAGTCCAACGGTAGCATAGATTTTATATAGGGATTCTTTGCAGCCCCAAACAATGGTGTATTTGCGTACCAAATCATTAATATCCTTAATGTGCTTGTATGCTTCAACAGGAGTGAATTTATGCGCAATTCGGGTAATGATTTTTCGTTGCATTTCAATATCAATGCCCACTTCGTCCTTATCACTAATAATTATCCCCGTAAAGTGATGCGAATGGGTAATACTAATATACTTACCGTCATGCAGATGAGGTTTGCCTGATGCATCGTAGAACAAGTCCTTATCCTCATACCCAGCTTCCGCCATTAAATGCCGAATACTCAGAAAGCCCCTGCGGTGCATTTCTGACTTCATGCCATCCACTCTGTTTTGACAATGGGGTGTCAGCTCTATTCCTTGGGCAAGGTCATTTTCAGACTCTTCAATCTTCCAAATATAAACCGTGATTGTCGGGTTTTCTCGTATTTTATCGTAAAGTGGCATGGTGTTTTTCAGAATATTCATAAATTTGAAACTTCTTAAAAAGAAGAGCTATAGTCAATAACGAAAGTAAAAAGAAAAAAGGATATGTCTACCAAAACAGTATCATATGTGCCTTACAAGGTAAAAGATCTTTCCCTAGCTGAATGGGGAAGAAAAGAGATTGAATTGGCTGAAGCAGAAATGCCAGGACTAATGTCACTCCGTGAAGAATATAAAAACGAACAACCCCTTAAAGGGACGAGAATAGCAGGTTGTCTGCATATGACCATACAAACGGCTGTTTTGATTGAAACTTTGGTGGCTCTTGGCGCTGATGTGACTTGGAGTTCTTGCAATATATTCTCAACCCAAGACCATGCCGCTGCCGCAATAGCAGCAGCCGGTATCCCCGTTTATGCTTGGAAAGGTATGAACGAAGAAGAATTTGACTGGTGTATTGAGCAGACCTTGTTCTTTGGAGAAGATCGCCAACCCCTGAATATGATATTGGATGATGGTGGTGACCTTACCAATATGGTTTTGGATCAGTATCCTGAACTTACAGCTGGGATAAAAGGGATTTCTGAAGAGACAACCACCGGAGTCCACCGTTTGTATGAAAGGGTGAAAAACGGCACCTTACCAATGCCGGTCATTAATGTGAACGATTCTGTTACTAAATCAAAATTTGATAATAAATACGGGTGTAGAGAGAGCGCCGTTGATGCTATTCGCAGGGCTACTGACACTATGTTGGCAGGAAAGCGTGTAGTCGTCGCTGGTTATGGCGATGTTGGCAAGGGTACGGCCGCCTCATTTAAAGGCGCTGGTTCTATTGTCACCGTTACTGAAATAGATCCAATTTGTGCTCTACAGGCTTGCATGGATGGTTTTGAGGTAAAACAACTGGAAACTGTTGTTGGCAATGCCGATGTTGTAATTACTACTACTGGAAATAAAGACATTATACAAGCCAGACATTTTAAGTCAATGCGGGATAAAGTCATTGTCTGCAATATTGGGCATTTTGACAATGAGATAGATATGGCATGGTTGAATGAAAATTATGGCAATACGAAAGAAGAAATAAAACCACAGGTTGATAAATACTCCATAGATGATAAGGACATCATCATTTTGGCGGAAGGTCGATTGGTTAATTTAGGATGTGCCACTGGGCACCCAAGTTTTGTGATGAGTAATTCGTTCACGAACCAAACCTTGGCCCAAATAGAGCTATGGAAAAATAGCGGTTCTTATGAAAACAAGGTGTATATGTTACCTAAGCATTTAGATGAGAAAGTAGCCAAACTGCACCTCTCCAGATTGGGCGCTGAGCTTACAGAACTTCGCGAAGACCAAGCAGAGTACATAGGCGTAACGGTCAATGGTCCATTCAAACCGGAGTATTATAGATACTAGGTGAAATCATTTTGTTATTTGAATCAAGATGTAAGACTAAAATAAGCCCTTGTTCAGAATCTGAACAAGGGCTTATTTTAATTATTCCACATGGTCCACTAAAATGGATCATAACTGAATTTTTGTCCTCCAACAGAGGCATCTGCCATCAACCCTGCTTTAGGCAGTGCAAACACTGCCACTCCGTCTTTGTATTTGGCATTGAATGCAATTCCAGATTTTAAAGCTACCGCAGAGGCTTCAGCGGCAAATTGAAATTTCCCTTCCTTAAATCTGTCAAGATCTACTGAAGTTTCAAAAAAGATGACTTCAATGATCGCTTGCCCGCCAGCTTGCAATCCTATATTCAATTTTTTAAGGTCAGCCATCCCGATGACCTGCCCTTCTTCGTATACCACTCCATTTCCCGAGGCACCACCGATTATAAAGCCGCCTTTACCCACATTAGGAAAGATGACATACCCGGAAGATCCATTAAAAAACTTTTCGAGGCTCGAATCTGTTTTTAACAATGTTTTTTTTGCTTTTTCAGCGTCCTTCATAAGCTTTTTATCACTTCGGGTTTGTGCTGTTGCCGTACAGACCATAAGAATCATAGAGAGTACTACCATTGATTTGACCTTCTTCATATACTGAACTTTTTGAGTTATTTATTCAAAGATAAACGCAATATGTTTAGTCCAGGCTTTAAGACATATAAGAATTTGTTAATATGAACAAGTCAATTTTCTCGCTAGTTTCAGCGACATAATCCTTTTTATTTAATGCCTATTTTATTTTGAATAACTCGATTAACAACCTACACGCTTTGAGGGCCTCACCATCATTAATCCTTTGTTTCCTCTTTCTGTGTTAAAAACAAGTAACTTTTTTAAATCATTTTCGGGTCAAATAATTTTTTCAGTACTTCGTAAAAACTTTACAATATGACAATATTTGTAGATATGGACGAGGTTATTGCAGATACGTACGGCGCTCACATTGAGATTTACAACGCAGAATTCAATAAGCAACTAAATACACAAATATGCATGGGAAGCGAGGTATGGCAAAATGTTGCTGAGGGTCATCAGGAAAGTGTTCGTCTGCATGCGACGAGAAAAGGATTCTTCAGAGACCTGAATCCTATTAAGTATAGTCAAGAGGTTTTAAAAGAATTATCCGAAAAACACGAAGTCTACATTGCCTCGGCTGCCATGCAATTTCCAAACTCTTTGAAAGAGAAAAGTAATTGGTTGGACGAGCATTTTGCCTTCATCCATTGGAAAAAAAGAATTCTTTGCGGAGACAAGCATATTTTATCGGGCGATGTATTAATTGATGACCGAAGCTATAATCTAGAGCATTTCAGTGGCAGGTCCATTCTCTTTACCTCACCCCATAATGTCAATAATAATGGTTATGAAAGAGCAAATAGTTGGATTGAAATAGCGGATAAGTTACTCTAATCTATTTGATTGAATGTTTAAGACCTATCCTTATCTGGACGAAACTAAGCTGAATGATCTTCCCATATTAAAGCAGCTGCTCCACAAATCGCAGTGGTCCTTCCAGGTAGACCGGATTGAAGCAATTTTACTTTCCCTTTATAGAACTCTAGTAAGTAGTCTTCAAAATACTTATGCAGGGGATCAAAAATCCATTTACCACTATTTACGAGTCCTCCCATTAAAAAGAAAGCCTCAGGTTGTGTGAAAGCGGTAAAATTAGCTAGGGCCATTCCTAAAATATCGGCAGTAAAATCAAATGCTTTCAAAGCAATGGGATCTCCTTCTTCCGCTGCCTTGGAAATCTCCTCACCATGTAAATCGTTGTAAGCTATGTCCCTGAACCTGCTTTCATCCATGTACTTACACATCATGTACAAAATGGTGCGCTTTAACCCTGTAGCAGATACATAGGCCTCCAAACCACCCCTCACATTCTGGCCTGTTAACCTACCGTCCCCTATGGTCATATCTATATGTCCCAACTCTCCTGCAAAACCATCATAACCATCGATTAATTTGCCATTGGCAACTATACCGGCTCCAAAACCAGTACCCAAGGTGATAATGATGAAATCTTTCATTCCCTTGGCATTTCCGAATAGCATTTCCCCCAAAGCACCAGCACTGGCATCATTCATAATCTTCATGGGCATGGGCATCCGTTCATTGAGTTTGTCAAGAATGGGCACGGTCCCTTTCCAATTTAGATTTGAGGCATTGACAATTGTGCCATTTCTACTCGAGGCATTCGGAGCTCCGATTCCACATCCTAAAATATTGACATCTTCAGGGTGCTTGCTCTTAATATCATCTACTGTACTTTTTATCTTATCCAAATAATCCTCCAAATTCGGATATTCCCTGGTCCTGAAAAATGTATCTTCCAGGCAATGTCCATCTTTGTTTACCAGACCTATTTTGGTTTTGGTACCACCTATATCAATTCCTATTGCTAAATCCATATGTAACTTATTTTAAATAGAATAATTCGTGGAATTCTTCCAAATTCCATCATATTGCAAAGTATGTGAAAGGTACTATATCATAAGGTAATTCCCAACTTCACTACCACTAAAAATTGTTTCTTTTTATTACCGAATACCATAAAGATTTCCTTAAAACAATTGTGAGGGACATCCAATAATGATCTTAAACCTCCCTTAGGCTTATACAAGAAAAAAGCCCTATCCAAATGGACAGGGCTTTTAATTATTTTAAACAGCAATTATTAGGCCTCAAAAGGCTCAATAGAGACATAGGACTTACCACCTGCTTTCTTTTCGAATTTTACAAGTCCGTCTACTTTTGCGTGTAATGTATGGTCTTTGCCAAGATAAACGTTATCTCCTGGATTGTGTTTAGTTCCACGTTGTCTAACAATGATATTTCCTGCAATGGCAGCCTGGCCACCAAAAATCTTAACCCCTAGGCGTTTCGATTCTGATTCTCTACCATTCTTTGAACTACCTACACCTTTTTTATGTGCCATGATATATTATTTTATCAACCTTGATTTTCAAGGTATAAATTAAATTATTTACTTAAAGCGGCGATTAAATCAGCCTTTTTCATTGAAGATATGCCTTCAATTCCTCTGGCTTTTGCCATTTCCTTTAACTCAGCAACAGTATTCTTACTATAGTCAACAACCTCTTTCGCTACAGCTGCCTTCTTCTTTGGGGCTGCTTTTGGCGCAGCGGCTTTAGGTGTAGTCTTCTTAGGAGCAGCAGCCTTTGGCGCTGTCTTAGGAGCGGTCTTTTTTGCAGTAGCAGCTTTTGGAGCTGCTTTTGCTTTAGGTGCCACTGTTATCTTGGCGCCTTTGGCAACGATATTTTCAACAACAATCTCAGTTAAGGATTGACGATGGCCGTTCTTAACGGCATAACCTTTACGTCTTTTCTTCTTGAAGACAATCACCTTATCACCTTTAAGGTGCTTTATGACTTTAGCCTCAATAGCGGCTCCGTCTATAGCTGGGGCGCCAACAGTAACGTTCTTTCCATCATCCAAAAGAAGTACATTGTCAAAAGTTACCTTTTTACCTTCTTCTGTTTGCAATCGGTGAACATATACTTTTTGGTCTTTCGCAACCTTAAATTGCTGCCCTGCCATCTCTACAATTGCATACATAGCGTAATATATATTAGTTTATTTTACCTCCTATTTTTTTAATAGGCGGGTGCAAATATACTGCTAATTCATTAATGTACAAGGGATTTTAAAAAATAAAAGTTAGCCTAAAGACACAATGCAATTCATTAATTCAAATCCTGTTTTTTTGGATTATTGCTCAACTTGAACAATTGCATAAAAGACAGGGTCAAAACCAAGGTAGTTGCGATTCCCATAATGGCGACAGTAAAAAACACAATGGCCTCAAAATTATTATATTCATTAGCCCAGGCCTTTGAAAGCTCTCCTAAGAATGCAGTATTTAGCTCTGTGGCATAAATTGTAAAGAATATAGTGAATATCAAAGTGGCTACACCTCCAGTGATTATGCCTGTTGCAAATCCTTTTCCGTAATTAAAGTTATTCCCTTCATTTACTCTGAAAAATCTGATGGCCTCATATATGCCAAAGCCAGTTATCACTCCATTGAAAATGCTATAGAATATATTGGTGTGTAGGTCGAATAAGGATAGAATTAGGAAATAAGCAATTAAGCAACCACTAGTTGCTATTCCGAATCGGATGGGTAATGCAAATTGCTTCATTTTTCAATTATATTGGAATTGAACACTATAATTTACTGAAATTAAAACAAACTTGGCATAAAATCTTGTTAAAGACAAAGTCAGTTTCCCTCTATTTTAATGAAAAATTTATATTCGTGTAACAATTAAATATATGTTGATACTTATTTACTATTAACTATATAATCCTAACACTTGTAAAAATGAAAGTACGACTACGTTTGGCCCTGTTGGCACTACTTTTTGTGTCAGTATCATTGGCCCAAGAGGTTCCATATGAGGAATACGATCTTGACAACGGGCTCCATGTGATTTTACATCAAGACAATAATGCACCTGTGGTTACAACATCGGTCATGTACCATGTGGGCGCCAAAGATGAGAACCCTGAAAAAACCGGGTTTGCCCATTTTTTTGAACATTTGTTATTCGAGGGCACAAAAAATATTGAGCGAGGAGAGTGGTTTAAGATAGTATCTTCCAACGGAGGACAGAACAATGCCAATACTACCCAAGACCGCACTTATTATTATGAGGTTTTTCCATCAAACAACTTGGAATTGGGTCTTTGGTTGGAATCTGAACGGCTATTGCACCCCATTATCAATAAAATAGGGGTTGATACTCAAAGTGAGGTAGTTCAAGAAGAACGCAGAATGCGCTATGATAATGCGCCTTATGGAAGGTGGCGAGAGCAAATGTTCCTAAAACTTTTCAAAAAACATCCTTATCGTTGGCAGACCATTGGCTCTTTAGAACATTTGGCAAGTGCTTCTTTGGACGACTTTAAAGAGTTCAATAAAAAGTTTTATGTACCCAATAATGCGGTTTTGGTCGTTGCAGGTGATATTGAGATTGACAAGGCCAAA
>Ga0209633_10001236_pt1 | contig 27089 bp, 21 predicted proteins | sample Cruoilmetagenom1_FD_187290 | JGI IMG/M metagenome (GOLD analysis project Ga0209633, IMG submission 187290) | Oil polluted marine microbial communities from Coal Oil Point, Santa Barbara, California, USA - Sample 1 (SPAdes) (version 2) | ecosystem: Environmental > Aquatic > Marine > Oil seeps ...
CAGAATTTCAGGCAAGGATATGCAATGGCTATTCACCAATCACCAGATTACCTATCAGCCCAAACAGCATGTCATTGACAGTTTTTTTGGCTTTAGCGAAACACTCGGCATAAAGGAACACCTGTATCAATGGAATATACCCATCCCGGATGAGGCAAGGGCCCTCGCACAACAACACATATCAAACGACAAGCCCGCCTTGGTGATCAGTCCCTGCTCCAGCATGGCCTACCGCAACTGGCATGCGGTCGGCTATGCGGCCGTGGCTGACTATGCCGCAGAAAAATACAATATGCAGGTCATCCTGACCGGTGGCCCGAGTGAGATTGAAAGGCAGTATGGTCACGATATTACACAAGCCGTGAAGCATCCCGTGACCAACCTGATCGGTCAAACCAGTTTGAAACAATTACTGGCCATCCTTGAGCAGGCCCAGGCGGTGATCGCCCCGGATGCCGGACCGGCCCACATGGCCACCGCTGTTAGCACCCCGGTAATCGGCCTGTATGCCGCCACCAACCCGGATCGGGCCCGTCCCTATCTGAGTGCAGACTTTACTGTTAATCATTATCCCGAGGCGGTGCAGCACAAGTATGGCAAAACGGTGGCAGAAATGCCCTGGGGTACACGGGTACGTGATGAAGGCACCATGGATCACATTACGCTTAAAGATGTCATCGCCATGCTCGACAAGCTCATGACAGCCCGCTAAGGCAAAAATGCCTTACACGCCTCAAATACCGCTTCAGGCGAAATGGCCGCCAGACCCAGCTCCGGCTGCGCCATATCTTCGGCCCGAAGCACCTTGAACTGACTATCCGGCACATAAGGTCCACAATCACGCGGATCATACCCTGCAAACAAGGCGACCAGATTTGTGCCCACGGCGGCGGCAATGTGCATCGGTCCCGTGTTTGGTGAAACCAGCAGATCCATTCGCTGCAACAGGGCCTTGTAGCGCTCAAAATTGAGCGGTGGAATAAATGAAATTACCCGCCCGCCACTCAAACTGACAATAGTCTCACCCAACTCCCTGTCTTCGGGTGTCAGATCCATAATCACAAATATTCTTCTGGATTGTGTTTCCGCATACTCAGCAAACATCTTTGCCAGTTTTGCAAAATGTTCTGCCGGCCAGCCTCTATTGGCTCGGGCATCCCGATTGCGAAATGAGAGCTTGCGAAATCCACTGAAACTGGGATGCAGGCCAATCACAAAATCATCATCATTAATATCGCGTTGCTGAAGTTGCTCACGGGCCAGCTTTCTCCCTTGCTCGGTAACAGGCAGGTACAACCATCGATCATTCAGTTCATCACCCTGGCAGACTATTTTAAGACAGCGTCGAGAATACTTTGTAATTGAGTCTTCCTGAGTAATTTGTCTAATCGGTGCAGTTTGTTTATCCAGCAGTTTTAAAAAACGCTTATTCAATTCGAAACAGAATATCTGATCATAAACTGTTTTATTGATCGCCTTTTTTACCCAACGTCTTCCCAGCAGGCCTTTCAAGCCTTTACGCTGATAAATAATCAGACTGGTCAAGCGTTCATGGAACCCCTTTAGCACACGCTTGCCATCAAGACTGGTCAGGACATGCAATTCGGCTTCAGGCCATTTGTCTAATATGGCCTTCAGCGCGGCTGTCACCATCAGAATATCGCCGGCACGACCAACACGGACTGCAAGAATTTTCATTTTTGTATTCAACTAAAATCTACTATCTGTTGCAGTTAACCCAGTAATTTGTTTATCGCCAGTTTAACTGTCTCAACCGAAGGTGGCACACCTTCGCTATCCAGCACGATCTCGTGTGGCCCGTAGCGTGGCCAATAACGAAACGGCAGGCAGGTGAAACGCTCCGAGCTAAAGAAAATGCCAACACTGGGGACACCAGCCGCAATCGCCAGGTGTCGAATACCGGTGTCATTGGAGACCACCAGACTGGCGCCTTTAAGCAGTGCAATGGTTTCATCCAGTGAATCAATATCCAGGCCCTCGACATTGTTCTGAGCTTGGTTATACGTCAGAATTTCATCAATGGACTCCCATTCCGCCCTGCCTTTTAGAACGAAATGATCGAAATCTGCATATTCTTTTGCACTTTGCTTAATTAGCTCAGCAAACCTGTCCATCGGCCAACACCTCACCGGGGTCGAGGTACTGGTAAAATAAACAATATAGGGTCGTTCTGCCTTTCTTGTTTCACCCGGTAAATCAAACGGAGGCGGATAGGTAGTGGTGAAACCAAAAAGATTCAACATATCCAGTAAACAATCCGTTTCAAAATTCAGGTCCGAACGATACACCGTTACATCATAAAAAAGTTTACGTTGCAAACGACGATTGGGAAAACCAACCCGAATGGCTGAGCGGTGCAACAAACAGATCCAGAAAGATCGATGGGTAGCGGCCAAATCAAAAATAATGTCCTGTTGGCCCAACTCTTTAGCCTTTTTTATTTGCTCACGAAATGACACATCCTTGCGGTCCTTGCCATAGGCCACATGTACCGCATCGACCAGATCATCCGGTGTGCCACGAGTGTAGTTGCTAACAATACTAAGAGTGATATGCGCATTCGGGAAGCAGCGCCGGACTTCTTTCAGGAAAGGACGGGTTAAAATCATGTCACCCAGCGCGGCATGGCGAATGACCGCCACCCTGCGTACATTGTCCGGCTTGAGGGATTGTACTCGTTGTATGGCACTGGCTGAGGCCCAGGCGCCATTTCCAAACCAAAGTTTCATACTTGTTTAATAAAACCCAATAATTAAGTTCAGATTACTTTTTTAATACCGCGACAAAGTTTCCATCGGCCTCTTCAAAGGCGTCATGGATAGTCACCTCACTGAAGCCTGCCTGTTTGGCAAAGTCAATAAAATTTTTCCCGCCAAACAAATGTAAATGTTCCAGTGGTTTCAGCGCCCCCCAGTTACACCCCAGTGTCTTTGCCTGATCACAATCGATATCCGGGGTCTGGATCACAAAGACGCCGCCATCCTTGAGTATGCGGTGGACTTCCTTTAAATCTGCCAGCGGGTCTTCAAAATGTTCAACCACATCAATGGCGGTGATCAAGTCAAAGTAACCCGCATTAAATCGCTGGGCCACATCACAAAACTTGTCACTGTAAACCTGCGTACTGAATTGAGGGTAGGTATTGCAGAAAGGGCGAACCAGAACGGTAACCAATTCTACGCCATAGACATCATATTTTTCCTCTATGCCGGCCGTCAGTAAAAAGCCCTTGTTACAACCGATATCCAGATATTTTTTGTCTTGCCCCGCTTCGATATATTGCTTGGCGAAGGAAAATATTCCTCGCGCCCTTTGCAAAAAGTGAGCATATCCCTTGATGCTACGCATTTTTCGGAAAGGGGCAAACAGCTTGCGGCGCAAGGATTTGAGTCCCCCGCCCGTATAGGCCCTGTACATGTCCTCGTTATCAGCAAAGTTGTCCACATAGATCAGACCACAACTGCTGCAACGGACATATTCCAGTTTGTCGAAACTGCAATAATGTGAAACCTGATCCTGTTTACGGCAAATAATACAGGGGCGCGTAGCTTGATATTGGTTCATGATGTTGTCGTCAATGTCGTTTATTTTTATGAATGACCGGTCAGGGCGGTAAATATCTGTATTAGTTTTGTATAGTGTTGTCGTTCGGAGAATACTTCATCGGCAAATAGTTGACCAGCCCTGGCCAGTTTTTTGCGTAAACCAGGCTCACTCGCCAGTTGCTGCAGGCAAGCCGCCAGACCAGCCACATCCCCCGGTTCGTATAGCAGACCCGTCTTACCGTGCTCGATGATCTCCGGCACACCACCGGCATTGGAACCGATTACCGGCACCCCGCATTTCATACCTTCAATCAATACCAGACCAAAGGTCTCTGCATAGGTTGTCAGGACAATGACATCGAAGCAATCGAAAATATAGGTGGGTTTATCGATAAAACCAAGATAGTGAAAATGATCCTTCAGGCCCCAGGCCTGACTCTTTTTCTGCAGGTTGTCGAAATAGGCCTGATCCATAATATGCCCCAGCAGGGCCACCTCGACATCCAGCCCCTGCTGCTGTAACTGATGAACCGCCTCAAGCAGGATGTGCTGCCCCTTGCCATGCTCGATGCGTCCGGGCAAAAGTATCCGAAATTGCTCTTTATCAATCCTTTTGTCTGACAAAAATGACTCACAATACGATCGATTAGCCTGCTCCAGTTCAGCCACACCATGGTAAAGCAGGTGTATTTTGTCTTTCGCCAGAGGCAAAAACCGCTCCGCCTCGGCCTGCAGTCGTTTAGTGATCACCAGATAGGCATCGATATTCCGGTAAATAAAACGGTGATAAAGGTCCCGTTTGTGCCGGGTCAGGGCCATATGCCGAATAAATACCAGTTTGGGTTTGCTACGGGACAGGCACTTGGCGAGCACAGCCAGGGGCAGGTCTTTGGTCCAGTGGACATGCAGGAGCTCACACTGGTGTTGATCGATAATACGCGCCAGCCGTCTGGCCGCAAGCAGCGGCAACTGCTTGAAACGAGATCGCAGACTGATGGTTTTAAGCTTACTGTTGTGCAGGCGTTCGGCAATCAAGCTACCAGATTTCATCACAACCAGACAGTCGTGCCCCTGTTGCTGCAACCATTCACTGATATTGAGAGCATAGAGTTCCAGACCACCCCAGCCAGATGAGGTACACAGTTCTGCTATTTTCATATTAATATCGGGTTAAATCCTGCTCTGACAATGTTTTTACACCCTCATTTTTTTATACCGAGGTGAAATGATTTATACTGGGCGTTTATCAATATATATTGTATCCCATAAATGGCCACAAGCTACCCAAAGAAAATTCTCGTCGTCCGCAACGACAAACTGGGCGATTTCATGCTCAGCTTTCCTGCCCTCGGTTTATTGAAGGCCAGTCTGCCCGAAGCCCGCATTTATGCCCTGGTACCTGAATACACCCGGGATATGGCAGAGGCATGTAACTGGATCGATGAAGTGCTGATCGATAAATGGCAAAACAAAGGCGCGTGGGCCAACCTGCAGCTATTAAAGCTGTTCAGGCAATATCGATTCGATGCCATTATTACTTTATATTCAACCACACGCATCGGCTATTGCGCCTTTACTGCCCGCATACCCTACCGTCTTGCCCCGGCCACCAAACTGGCACAATTGTTTTATAACCATCGGCTGGTGCAACGTCGTTCCCGTTCGGAAAAACCGGAGCATGAATACAATAGTGATCTGGTTCGTCGTTTCTGCCAGGATCAAAAAATTTCACCGGCCCATGTACCCCATCCACCATTACTGCAATTTGAACCGGAGTATGTCCTAAAATTGCGAGCAGACTTTTGTAAGCAGCATGCAATTGCCATCGATCAGACATTGGTCTTTGTGCACCCGGGTAGTGGAGGCTCGGCCCGGAATCTGTCTACAGAGCAATATGCAGAACTCGCCAGGCAACTCACGTCAGAACATGGACACACCATCATTATCAGTGCAGGGCCAGGTGAATATGAAAATGCCCACCGGCTTGGCGATTTGCTGTCTGATACCCCACATGTGGTCTATGAATCACGTGAGGGGCTCAAACTGTTTGGCAAACATATCCAGTTTGCCGATCTTTTTATTGGCGGCTCAACCGGTCCGATTCATGTGGCCGGCACCCTGGATCGACCCACAGTGGCCTTTTACCCTCGCCGACGCTCGGCCACGTCACTGCGCTGGCAAACCCTCAACAGTCCAGAACGGCGTCTGGCCTTTTCACCACCGGAAGGCGTTGATGAGGAGGATATGAGTAAAATCGATATCAAAGAGGTTGCCAGGGTCATTAGCCATCACTATTTAGGGCACCTTTAGTCTAGGGGCTGTTGATCTTTCATCTATTGCCTGATTTTGGCTAATTTTAGCCCTACCTGCGTTATTTTTTACTATCAATGGAGTGCATTGATACGTAAAAAATGCCTTGTCAGTACTAAAATTTTCTCAAAATCAGCCTAACATCTGAAAGATCAACAGCCCCTAGTTATTTTCCTGTTTGCTGTTTAACCCACAGATCTGCATATTTCACAAAGGTCGAATGGGCCGACAGGATAGCCAGCAGCAAACCTTGGCGGCCATCAAGAAAGCCTAAGCGGAAAATATACATACGTAAAAAACAGGCCACGCCATGCCAGAACCCCTGTAACAGGGAACTACGCTTGCCTTTTGCCTGACGTTGTTCCGCCCACGCAGCAGCATAGGATGCCGACTTCACCAGATAATGTTCCAGATCACGATAGGTATAATGCAACAGGTCCCCTGTCAGTTTAACAACCTGCATATCATCCCCAAAATGCAATTTCTCATGGACCTTCTCGTCGCCATAACGCGCTTTATTGCGAGGATAAAGACGAATCACATAATCAGGATACCAACCACTGTGGCGAATAAAACGACCAAACACCCATGACAGGCGCGGCAAGGCATAAACTTTATCCTGGTCATTTTGTTGTACTGCTTCCTGGATTGATGCCTTTAGCGCCGGTGTAACATGTTCATCCGCATCAATCATCACCACCCAGTCACAACTGGCATAAGACTGGGCACGCTGACGCTGAGTACCATACCCTTGCCAATCAGGTTCAGAGAAAATTTTATCCGTATATTTTTTTGCCGTTTCAACAGTTTGATCGGAACTACCCGCATCGACGATGACCAACTCTTCGACCCAGGTTAATGCATCCAGGCATTCCGGGAGTGAATTTTCTTCATTCTTGACGATGAGAACGGCAGAGAGAGTCGGCACCGGTTATTCCGATTTAGTTTGTGATTTTAATTTTTCCTGGATATGGTACGAAAACAGCACAGCCAAAAATATAATATAGATTGACGAATAATTACCTTTAATAAAGGTCGAGGCATCAGACAAGGACAAAACCAGATAACCGGTGATTAGCACCATGCCATAAAATGCCGTTCGCATATTATTCCTGTAACCTTTTATCAAAATAACCAGCGGATACACTGTAATCCATAAGAATGATATCAAGCCAATCAAACCTTTCGAAATAATTGACTCACTATAGACATTATGCGGGTGCCCGTGATGACTTATATCACGATGCAGCCAGCCCTTTGATATATACTTTTTCACTTCAGTTGTATAACTTCCTCGACTAACTCCAAACAGGGGGTTTTCTTTGAAAAAGATGGGTGTCGCACGCCACATCTCAAGCCTTACTCCAACACTACTCAATGGTTTCCTGACTTTGGCTGGATTTTCATAGCCAGAATATATTATATATTCTTTGTATGCTTTATTAATACGCTCATTAACTGTATCCACAGAGGTATAAGCGCCGTATGCCAGCATCAATGCGGCTCCTAAAACGATATACCTTTTAACTCCCTGATACTGATGAAATACAAATAATATACATAGTAATACTGCGGCAAAATAGGCATTCCTCGCCCCGGTTTGCGATACAACAAAAAATGCCAGGCAAGCAACCAATAGTAAAGTAAGTTTCAGCCACTTATTGCTGGTTTTACCATAGAAATATGGAATCAGGAGTGAGGCCAGTATCAGAGTGACGGGGCCGGTAAATAGCGGGCTATAAACACCTCTATACACATCTGCATTATTTAAAAGAACTTCTCGCGCACCATCATAGGCAGTAAAAATCACACCAAAGATCGAACCTATAACCAGCCATTTTGCGCCATAACGCATCTGCCTGAAAACAAGATAAATCGGGATAAACAACAGGAAGCGAATTTCCACACCTGTATACCGTGTCTGTAATGGCCCCCAACCATTTACCACCGATGTCAGGATGAACACACCAAAATAGGCTGCAAAACCCCACAACAGGATCTTTTCTTCCCTGAGCAATTCAGTACGTTGTTTTCGTTGTAAATAAAGCAGGACTAGAGACAATAGCGCCAGGATTCCAAAAATATTACTAACCCAGTGCCGGACAGTCACCGCAAATATCGGCAAAAGAAATAACAGGGCATAGACAATTTTTTCGCCGCTGATTTTTTCAAACTGCGACAAGACTTGCCTCCAAAGACTGTTTTCTACTGGTGGGTAATACATTCCAATACCTCATCCACTGTAATTCCTTCCAGGCATTGCGTATGCCCAAGAGGGCAGGTGCGCTTAAAGCAGGGACTACATTCTAACGCATGATAAACAAGCTTTGCATCTTTCGATAAAGGTGGGGTATAGGCGGGTGTGGAAGAACCATAAATTGCAATCACATTCCGTCCTGTGGCACAGGCAACGTGCATGAGACCAGAATCATTGGTCACCACCCATTCGGACTTGGCCACCAGATCTACGGCATCGATCAGACTGGTCTTGCCACACAGGTTGTTTATTTCATTTGCTCGTTGCATGGTGATTTTTTCGCCTAAGACGGCCTCTTTTGCCGAACCGACAACACAAACCTGAAACCCTTTATCAACTAATACAGCGGCCAATTGCGCATATTTATTAATTGGCCATTGTTTGGCGGGGCCATATTCTGCACCCGGCATCATACAAATAATCGGTTTGTCAGCCGATAACTTGAATTTTCGAATAAGTTCCAGCTGGTTTTTTTTATCCACCTCAAGCTTTGGATACGGGACTTGTGGTGCAGCGACAACATTGTGTCTTAATCCCAACGCCACATAGCGCTGCACGGTTTGTATCAGGACAGACTTATCCAGTGGCCGAATATCATTAATCACGCCATAGCGCATCTCACCGCGATATCCGGTGCGTTTTGGAATACCGGCAAAGAAGGGAATCAGTGCAGACTTGTAGGAGCGGGGTAATACAATGGCCTGGGTATAGCTCTTCTTGCGCAAACCCAAACCAATTTTCAAACGCGTCAAAAGACCAAACCGGCCATGACCAATGGGAACTTCGATCGCCGCGTTGATCTCTGGCATACGCGCCAGCATGGGCAGTGACCAGGAGGGCGCCAGGACATCGATCACGACATCAGGATGGATCGTCTTTAAGGTCATAAACAGGCTCTGGGCCATGACCATATCACCGACCCAGGCCGGACCGACTACCAGAATGCGTTCCTTTTCAGGAATAGGGGCTTCTCCCTTTTTATTATACGAGTTTAGATTACTGATTCAGCCAGGCCATATACTCGGTCACACCCTCTTCCACGGTTTTAAAGGGGGAATCATAACCCGCAGCGCGTAGGGCGCTGATATCCGCTTCAGTAAAGCTCTGATAGCGACCCTTCAGGTGTTCCGGGAAGGGGATATATTCGATACTGCCCTTGCCATGATAGGCAAGCACCGCATTGGCCACGTCCTTGAAGGTCTGGCTACGCCCAGTACCCAGATTGAAAATGCCTGATTTATCGGGGTTGTCCATAAACCAGAGATTGACCGCCACGGCATCGCCAACATACACAAAGTCACGGCGCTGTTCACCATCACCATAGCCGTCACAACCCGCGAATAATTTTGCCTTGCCCACCCCATGCATCTGGGTGTTCACATGAAAGGCGACACTGGACATACTCTCTTTGTGCTGTTCACGGGGTCCATAGACATTGAAATAGCGAAAACCCACCACCTGGCTTTTGAATTCTGCCTGCCGTCGACGCACATACTGGTCGAACAGAAATTTGGAGTAGGCATACATATTGAGTGGTTCTTCAAACTCCCGGCTCTCTTTGAATACCGAGCCCCCACCATAGACCGAGGCAGAAGAGGCATACAAATAAGATATCTTGCGTTCCAGACAGTAATGCAGCAGGGACTTGGTGTAGTCATAGTTATTTTTCATCATGAACTTGCCGTCCCACTCGGTGGTGGCGGAACAAGCCCCTTCATGGAAAATGGCATCGACCTTGTTGGCAAAGCTCTCGCCCTGATTGACCCGCTCGATAAACGCTTCCTTGTCCATGTAATCGGCGATTTCACAATCAGCGATATTTTTAAATTTGGTACCGTTTTTCAGGTTATCGACCACCAGAATATCGGTCTCGCCCCGCTCATTCAGGGCCTTGACGATATTGCTGCCAATAAAACCTGCACCACCTGTGACAATAATCATTTATCCAATCACCTTTCGAAATTTGATTTATTTTGAGGCCTTTGCATGGATTGGATTTTCTCTCAAGACAAGGCAAAAATCAGTAAAAAATGCAGTTTTGAACATGGATGTTCTTATTTCGTGAAGCCCATGGACGGGCGGGAGCGATTATCACGTAGTAAATGAGCATTTTGAGCTGGTTTTTAACGCCGTATTGAGTGAAAAGACTTTCATGCAAAAGTCTCAATTTATTTTGCCAGAATATTCTGGATAATATCGGTGGTGGAATGACCCTCGATATAATCCAGCACCCTGACCTCACCGCCCCGGTCAATGACACACTGGCCACCGGCGATGTCCTCGGTACGATAGTCACCGCCCTTGACCAGAATATCCGGGCCAAGCTCACAAATCAGTTGCTCCGGGGTATCTTCGGTAAAGGGCACGACCCAGTCGACACACTCCAGCGCCGCCATGACCGCCATACGCTGCTCAACATTATTAATAGGGCGAGCCGGCCCTTTCAGACGCTTCACCGAGGCGTCGTCATTGACCGCAATAATCAAGCGGTCACCCAGCTTTTTCGCCTGCTGCAAATAAGTGACATGGCCGGGGTGCAGGATATCGAAACAGCCATTGGTCATGACCACCTTCTCACCATGTGCCTGGGCTTCGCTGACCAGATCGGCCAGCTGTGCTTTTGTTACCGCACCCCGCTCAACATATTGCTCGGCGCGGATCGTGGCCTTTAATTCACTCACGGTTGTGGTTGCCGTACCCAGTTTGCTGACCACCACACCGGCCGCCAGGTTGGACAGGGCGGTCGCATCTTCCAGCGATTCCCCCGCCGCCAGGGCGGCGGCCAGCACGGAAATCACCGTATCACCGGCGCCGGTAACATCGAATACTTCTCTTGCCCGGGTCGGTAAATGGAAGGGGGGCTTATCGGCTTGCAGCAGGGTCATGCCCTTCTCGCTACGCGTCACGAGCAAGGCGGTCAATTCCTTGTCCTTGATCAGGGCCGCCCCCTTACTGACCAGTTCATCGTCTGTCCGGGCATGGCCCACGACCGCCTCAAATTCAGACAGATTGGGGGTGATGACTGTCACGCCTCGGTAAATCTCGAAATCATTGCCCTTCGGATCGACCAGAATCGGAATGCCCGCCGCACGGGCCGGCTGAACAAACTGCTGTATGTCGGTCAGGGTACCCTTACCGTAATCAGACAGGATCACGGCCTTCACACCGGCCAGTTGGGCCTTGAATCGATCCAGCAGTCCGGCCTGATCAGTGGCGCTGAAGCCATCCTCAAAATCGAGCCGGATCAATTGCTGGTGACGACTGAGGACACGTAATTTAGTCACCGTCGGTTTGTCGCTCAGGCGCTGGAAATGACATTCCACCCCGGCGGTTTGCATAATCGATTCCAGGCTTTGGCAGGCCTCGTCATTCCCGGTCAGGCCCAACAAGCTGGCATGTGCGCCCAGCGAAGAGATATTCAAGGCCACATTACCCGCGCCACCGGGACGTTCTTCCGCCTCACCGACCAGCACCACCGGCACCGGGGCTTCCGGTGAAATGCGCGAGGTATCCCCATGCCAGTAACGATCCAGCATCAGGTCTCCCAACACCAGGATGTTGGCGGTATCGAAGTCAGGTAATTCTGTTTTCATGTGGTTCTAAATAGGATTTGCGTCGCGGTTATATACAAAACACTGCCGACGAATCAGCTTTTTGTAATTAACAGGTTATTTTAGTCACTCTTTAACATGAAAAGGGCGCCACAATAAGGACAGATCGCCTCACCCTTGTCTTCAATCGGTAAATAGACCTTGGGGTGTGAGTTCCAGAGACTCATATCATCCATTGGGCAATGCAATGGCAGATCCTTCTTGCTGACGACATAACGCTTGGCCGCATTCGGCTCCCTGAGCTTTTTAACCTTGAAATCCGCACTTTTCACAACATTTCCCCTTACTTTTATCTTGGTTGGAATGTCTGATGGAGTTAATCAGACACTCTGTCGTTATTTTACCAACGTAAGCCAATCATCATAGCCGCTCAAACGGCCATGCACCAAGTCGAAATAGCGGGACTGGAGTTGCTCGGTGATCGGCCCGCGATGACCCGCACCTATCTGCCGGCCATCCAGCTCCCGGATCGGGGTGACCTCGGCTGCCGAGCCGGTAAAGAAGGCCTCATCGGCCACATATACCTCGTCGCGAGTGATACGTTTCTCTCTCACTTCCAAACCCAGATCATCGGCCAGCGTCATAACCGTTTTGCGGGTAATCCCGTCCAGCGCAGAGGTCAGTTCCGGCGTGTAGATCACACCATCGATGACCATAAAGAAGTTTTCACCACTGCCTTCGGCAACAAAGCCCTCGACATCCAACAATAGCGCTTCATCATAACCATCGCGCATGGCCTCCTGCAGGGCCAGCATGGAATTGATGTAGTGACCGTTGGCCTTGGCCTTGCACATGGTGATATTCACATGGTGACGGGTAAATGAGGATGTCTTGATGCGGATGCCCTTTTCCAAGGCAGCCTCCCCCAGATAGGCGCCCCATTCCCAGGCCGCCACGATGGTGTGGACCTTGAGGTTATCGGCCCGCAAGCCCATGCCTTCCGAACCATAAAAGCACATGGGGCGCAGATAGGCCGTCTCCAGATTGTTTTCCCGCACCGCCAGACGCTGCGCTTCATTCAATACCGATTTCTCATAGGGAATCTGCATGCCCATAATATGGGCCGAGCGATACAGTCGATCGGTATGGGACTCAAGACGGAAAACGGCGGTACCCTTGTCGGTCTTGTAGGCGCGCACCCCTTCGAATACCCCCATGCCATAATGCAGGGTATGGGTTAATACATGTATCTTGGCCTCACGCCAGGGTACCAATTCACCATCAAACCAGATCACACCGTCCCGATCCGACATCAACATCTTGTACTTCCTCTCTAGATAAAATCGTTACGAACACTGTTAAATTTTTAAATCTATCAGACTGATTCGCTCTGCATCCAGTCATGCCAGACCTGATTCACCGTCTGACTGATATCGTTGTATTCTTCTGCCGGCGCCAGGCCTGGCTGTTCATCCAGGGTCAGACGATGCAGGCGACCCCGGTATGCTTTATAGGCCTGGGTCAGAATTTCAACCTGCTCCGCGTCCATCACACCCACTGCGGCCATCACCATCAAGAGGCGAATATTATCGGTCCAGGCCTGTAACTCCTGATAATCATGGGCAAAGGCCAGAACTCCGTATTGCACCATAAATTCAATGTCAACGATACCTCCCCGACCCTGTTTGAGGTCAAACTGACCGGCTTTGGTCTTGTCCAGTTCCTTGCGCATCCTGTCACGCATCTCCAGCACTTCTGTTTTGAGTGCTTGCCTGTCACGTGGCTTGCCCAACACCGCATCGCGGACAAGTAGAAACTGCTCACCAATCGAGGGATCACCGGCTACAAAACGGGCTCTGGCCAAGGCCTGGTGTTCCCAGGTCCAGGCCTTGTCCTGCTGATATTGAATAAAGGACTTGAGACTACTGACCAGCATACCGGCGGCGCCATCGGGTCGCAGGCGCATATCCACCTCATAGAGTACCCCAGCGCGGGTCATGGCCGTCAGTAAATGAATCAGCCGCTGGCCAAGGCGGGCAAAAAAGACCGATGCGGCGATGGGCTGCTGGCCGTCGGTCATCTGCTCTGCCTTGTCAGCGCCGTGAATGAACACCAGGTCCAGGTCCGAGCCATAGCCCAGCTCCAGGCCACCGAGTTTGCCATAACCGATAATGGCAAAGCCTTTGTCACAGATTTTGCCGTCGGCGTGACACACCGGCCGACCATGCCGCCCCACCATGTGCTGCCAGGCCAGTTCCAGCGTTTCCTCCAGACAGACCTCGGCGATCCAGCTTAAGTGATCGCTCACTTTCATCAAAGGTAGGGCGCCGACGATATCGGCCGCCGCCACCCGCAACACATTCAGGTGATGAAAGTGCCGCAAGGTGTCCATGAGCCGTTCGGCATCTCCGGCATCGACATTGGCCAGTCGGTCACGAATCTCCTTCGCCAACTGTTCCTTGTCCGGTGGCGCATAGAGGCTGCGGGTATCCATCAGTTCATCCATCAACATGGGATGCTGGGTGAGATAGCGGGCAATCCACGGACTGGCGGCACACAGGCGCACCAATTGAGACAGGGCGATGGGGTTTTCGGTCAACAACACCAGATAGACCGAACGGCGGGTAATGGCCTCAATCAACTCCAGTACCCGGCCGAAGGTAATATCCGGGTGCTCGGCCTGGCCGATGGCGCCGATTAACAGGGGGACCAGTTTATCCAGCCGCTCCTGACCCTGGGCGCTCATGGCCCGGTACAAACGACCGTTATGCAAGGTCTGCAGGCGTGACAAAACCTGCCGGGCATCCTGATAGCCGAGGCCTGTCAAAATCTGTTCCGCCTGTTCGCTTTCCACCCGGCCAAACCAGAGGTGCGTCAGGTCCAGTTCATCATGTTCGGCATGATCGGTTTGGGGCGCCTCAAACACCTGCTCGAAATGACTTTGCACATTGCGCCGATGCTCGCTTAAGGCCTCATGGAAACGCTCCCAGTCGCTAAACCCCATACCGTAAGCGATACGCAACTGTCCCAGCTCATCGGTCGGCAGCTTATGCGTTTGCTGCTCGGCAAATTCCTGAATGCGGTGTTCAACAGTACGCAAAAAACGATAGGCCTGGCTCAGTTCGTCCACCACATAATCGGGCAGGATGTCCTTGTCCTGCAATTGGGCCAAAATCTTTAAAATTCCGCGCTCCTGCAACTCCGGCTCATGACCACCGCGAATCAGCTGGAAAACCTGGCCGATAAATTCGACCTCGCGAATCCCGCCGGGACCCAGCTTGATATTCTGTTCAATGCCCTTGCGTTTCACTTCGCGGTTCACCATGGCCTTCATTTCGCGCAGTGATTCATAGGCCCCGTAATCCAGATAACGCCGATAGATAAAGGGCTTGAGCATGGTCATCAGTTCCTTGCCCGCCTCGCGATCCCCGGCGATGATCCGCGCCTTGATCATGGCGTAGCGTTCCCACTCCCGGCCATGGGCCTGGTAATAACTTTCCATGGCATCAAAACTGGCTGCCAGCGTGCCGCCCTCACCGAAGGGACGCAGGCGCATATCGACCCGGAAGACAAAGCCATCGGCGGTAATATTATCCAGCGCCTGGATCAGTTTTTGCCCCAGGCGAGTGAAAAACTCCGAATTACTCAAGGATTTTGCCGCGCCCTGGGTATTGCCAACGTCGGGATAGGCAAAGATCAGATCGATATCCGAGGAGACATTCAGCTCCCAGGCCCCCAGCTTGCCCATGCCGATCACCACCAGTTGCTGGGGTTCGCCATCGGCATTACAGGGGGTACCCGATTCCTCACAGGCCCATTTATATAGAGTATTGAGGGCCGCATCGACACAGGCCTCGGCCAGCCAGCTCAACTCCTGCGTGGTTTGTTCCAGTTCCGCCCAACCGGCGATGTCACGCCAGACAATGCGTATCCATTGCCATTGGCGAAATTCACGCAAGACTCGATGCAAGGCATCCTGACTATCGATATTGGTCAGGGCGGTGGTCAACCGCCTGGTATAGTCTTCGGGTTGATAATCGGCCAATAGATCCCCGGATGACACCATATCGGCCAGTACGGCGGGTTGGCGAATACAACGGCGGGCAATATATTCGCTACAGGCAAAAACCTTTGCCAGGGACAATTTAACGACTTCAGGAAAATTATCGAGCTTGGCCTCTGTCGAGGCATCCAGTTGCTGGCAATAATCAGTGACCGATTGAGTAAAGGGTTCAGGCAGCTTGGCCGGCAAATCAGCTTTGATCGGAGACATACTATATATGCGTATTCTTCTTGGGAAAGAACAGTTTGCCGCTAAACCCAGCAAGAATCAATCGGTGAATATCAACAGGCGAGGCGCCCTAAAGTTTGTTGATCCCGTTTTTACACACAAAGGCATTTAGCTTACGGTTCTCATTGATGATGGTAAGATTGACATCATAATCATGCCGTTTGTGTTCATGATAGAGATGGTAAACCGGAATCAGGAACTTGACCGCCTTGGTGGACATCCCCAGGCCTTCAAAACGCCATTGCAGATCACTGTCCTCGGCGCCCACCCCCGGCAGGTCTTCGTTGTACCCATTGATGGCCAGCAAATCCTTTTTATAACAGGAAAAATTGCAGCCGACGATGCCCACCGGTTTTTTGCCCCGCAGCCAGTGCATGAAGCGCGACGAGAGGCCGACTTCATAACTGCGCACCTTGTCGAGATGCATGGGGATCAATAACAACAGGAATATCCAGCGGTTTTCGATAATCTTCACCAGTTTCGGCCACTTGCGCAGCAAGCGGGAAAAAAACGGTCCCAGATACACCCGCCGCCCGGTCAAAAACTTGCCCGGCTCGGCATTGGCCAGATGCAGGGCCACGAAATGTTTATCCGGGAAACAGTCACCGTCCAGAAACAACAGGTAATCCGCGCGGGCACTGGCAATGGCCCGGTTCTCCGCGAGGGTCTTGCGCCAGCCGTCATCGGGCTGGGTCAGGTGATAAAAGTTGGGCCGTTTCCTGTATTCAGCGAGGAACTTGTCCATTTCCTCGCTCTCGCAATCCTCGGTGACAATGATCTCAAACCCCTTTTCTGTCTGCCGATCAAGGGCATACAACATACCGGCAAGTGCTTCGGTATCTTTGTAGACGGAGATAATGACACTGGCCCTGGGCTGTTTTGTTGCGGAGGATACTGCCTGGTTCATACTGTTCTAACTACCTGTAGAAATTTCTGGATACCGGCTGAGCCGATCTTTTAAACAAACCAGAATCATAGCAAAAAAAAGCCCCGTCATTCCTCCCGGGGCCAAAAAAGTATATCTGTTTAGGCTAAATAAGCGCTCCGAATTCCTGTCCACCCATCACTGGGTTCTGCTATCTGGATTAAAGATAGGGTTCTTTGCTCGATGTTTAAAGAACAACGCAGAGGCGCAGAGGACGCAAAGATCGCAGAGTCAACAAGGCATGGGAGATAAAAAATAATCTCTGCGCACTCTGTGGCCTCTGCGCCTCTGTGTTGGATTTTAACAGGTGAAGTGGACACCATTTTGGAACAGTTATTTAGTCACTGTACCTCTAGCGGCTTAATGCCTGAACCTATGACTCATCCTTAATTGTTTTCCAGTCACTCTACAGCCCCCCTAGAACCCATGCTTGTAACCGACTGAGAAACCGGGGATAAACAAATCAAGGCCATCATACTCATCATCATAAAAAACCTGATAGTTGGCAATAATCGATGACACTTTATTAATTTTAAACTCGCCACCGAACCCGTAGGTAATGGCTGTTTCACTATCCGAGCTGGACTCTGACCATTCATAGCCATAACAGGCCTCAGTGCCACCAATGGTGCGGCTTGCCTCAACAACATTAATGCCCAACACCCCATGCACGCTGACACTTGGAGTAAGATCGGCAAAGGCCCTCGCTTGCGCACCAATGATGGAGTCCGTCGAGACCTCCTCGGTATCACAACCACTCTCGCTCGTCCATTTTTCACTGGCGACACCCAAGGCCACCAAACCTTCTACGGCAATATTCGGCGCGACAACTTTGCCTACTTTCGCCATGATTGCCGTATTAACGTAATCATCACCCCCATCAACCTGAGGATTGAGATACATATACTCCACCGAGAAATAGGTATTCATACCCGGTTCTGATTTTTTCTCAGCTGCCCCCGCTGGAATGCCGGCCATTAATGCCAACAGCGTAATGACTTATAGTGATCTCAAATACTTCATTGCTGCATCTCCCATTGTTTTTAATAAAATTTAAAACATTACGTAAATTTTCAGTTATCGAAATGAACCTGCACATCACCGGCTCATCCCCTACTTGTTTGATTTGTAACCCACATAAGGTTACAAATAGCTTACAGAAAAGTTGGATTTTGATTGAAATAGTTGAGTTGGCTGGTTATATGTTTGTATATAAAGGGGGTCTGCTGTCGTGCAAGAATAAAAAAGGCGACCTCCCTGGCCACCCGACTGCTCACGGGATGGAGAGAAGGGGCAATAGCACTACGTAAAAGGACTTATCGTACGCTTCAATAGCAGAGATACACGCCACTGACCGGATCTCTTTTGATTATTTATCATATTCCTCTCCTTGTTCGTCGATTACCACAGGCACATCGATTCAAAACAAATACTGGGAAGCCCTTTCTGAAATTTATTACTCTGTCTTTAAATTCAAGTGGATTGGTTTCACCATCCTACCTTGAGGCCGATCAGTAACCATTCTGGTCTCACGCCATCATACTGAGCACCAGCACCAGGGCCGCCACCAGCAGTAGCAAGTTGATTATCTGCCGTTGCAGTTCCTGCCGACTGCACGATCTACCCATGAGCATCGTACGAATCTCACGTCGTCTAATATTTCTATTTATGACCCTTGAGGTCTGATGCCTAACCCTGTTGCGATGCAATAAAAGAGCAACCCGCTTCACCCAGTTGGATAATACATGACTAACTTGCTCATACTCTCGCCATGCCCCGGTTCGATGCTGCATTGTCATAACTCCTGCGCTAAATTCTTATTTACTTATACCTGTATAACATGGCCGAGGTTACAGATAGCTTACAGATGGGGAATTCATGATGATTATTTTTGAAGAGATCAGCCCGGCATCGGTCCAGACACCCTCAAGGAGCTGCTCCATTTGCCAGTAGAGATAAAATATTTTCCCCTGTTTGTAGAACTCACCGGGTTTAATCACCCGGTGTAAGGTTGGGATTGACGGATTAACGACAATAGGGGATCACTGCGGGGGCTCCCGCGTTAACTTCGCCGTTTCATCCGGGGCCACTGCTTCCAGAATCTCCCACAACTCTTCGACATTGTGAAAAGGCAGGCGCTCTCCATCGGTCGTCCGCTCCACGATACCCGTCAACTCAGCGACATGTTTGGAAGGTGGCGGCTTAAGTTCCCGCCGGTATATCCGTACGATATAACTCTCAGACACTCTTGCTACCTCCCTTGCACAGCCCCGCTATTATCACCGTCCAGCAACTTCCCATCGTTAGCAGACTAGCATGGGGAAGGTTACAAATAGCTTACATATGGGAAAAGACCATGACAAAGATTCATGGCCGTAGAAAAATTTAATAATAAAATATTTTTATTGCGGAGTTTGTTTTGCCAGACCACAGCATCGCTCACAAATGCCGGCAATGGTCTGTTTGTCGCCATTCTGGATGGCCTGGTGTACAGCTTCCGTTTCAGCGGATGGTTTAATCCCCATAACGGTATGCAGTATGGTCTGGCAACGACCATACACGGCGAGGGACTCGGCCTGTCGTTGCTGTGCGGCATAACAACCCATTAGGCCACGATACATATCCTCGGCCAGGTCATCCAATTCCAGCGCCCGCTCATACAAGACAATCGCCTGTGCACATGATTGCTGATGACCTAAATAATGAATCAGGCGTTTCACAGTACGCAGCCAACGGTGGCGCAGGTGTTCCCGTAGTGAAATCGACCAGCTCTGCTCACCTGTCTTACCCAGGAAATGATCCTGGTACAACGCCAAGGCCTGCTCCATCAATGGGTGCAAATCTTTTTTATCTACATCGGCTTGATCCAATAAGACACCCAGCCGACTCAATATCCGTTCAAACGCCCACACGTCCACCCAACAATAGTGCGCATCCAGTGTCAGGCAAGCATCTTTCAGTAACAATATCTCTGGCCCGAGTAATTTGCGCAAACGATGCAGGTTGCTTGTAAAGTTACGATGCGCCGCATCACCATCGGCATCTGGCCACAGGGTCTCACTGAGTTTTTCTTCATTCACCTCACGCCCGCCAAAGGCGATCAGGGCCTTGAGTAACTCCAGCGGTTTTTTATGTCCTTTACCGGCAAACGAAAGGGGCTCACCGTTTCGCACGACCGCAAACCGGCCCAGGGTATAGATCTTGATCTGCCAGGGCCAGTTCGCGAGATGCACAGGAGCATTACCGGGGACCAGGCGCCGCTTGCGGATCAGGTGTTGTGCATAGCCTGGTTCGATGCCGGCCTGCAGCGCCTCAATACAAAGACCGGCCATCACCTCCGGTTGCCAGAGGTAATAATTGGTATAACCTTGCCTACCCAAGGCAAAGGCCCTGGTGAGATAATCCAGACCGGCTTCACGCTGCCCCTGCTGTAGCGCAAACCAGGCCTCTGAAATTGTTATGCCAAAGTCAAACGCCTTACTTTGGATACGATCCGCGATCTGTATTGCCTGGCGCAGGGATTCATGTGCATCGGTATCATCACCCAGGGTATACCTGATTTGCGCCTGCATGAGATAGCACCAACAAGTGCTGAAGGACGCACCGACCTGCCGCGCCAACTTCAGCGCGATATTGCAATGGGACAGGGCCTCATCCGGTTTTTGCTCGTGAATGGTTTTCCAGGCAAGTACGAAATGGTAAAACGATTGGTCCCAGGGCCGGGCACTGTCCACCCAGGGCGTCATATCTTTAATAAACTGCTCTGCCGCAACACTATCCCCCTCATGCACGGCGCATAACACACAATGCCCCAGCAGCATACAATCCATGAGGTGCATCCCGCTGGCCTGCGTGATTGCGAGACCTTCCTGCAGAGAGTGTATCGCCTGTAAATAATCGCCGCCTTGCATCTGCGACCAAGCTGTAACGAGATAGTAGTTGGCGGCCAGCATGGGATCGCTATTGGTACTATCCATGATGGTCGTCAATCCTTGTTGTGCCTCCAGCAATTTTGCCCGATCCCCGATACCCAGGGCATGGAAAGCCTCTTCAAATAAGGTTATACCCCGGACCCTGGGATCAGTCTGGCTATCGGCCAATACCCGCTGCGCCCATTTACCGATATCCGGGTGCTGGGGTTGGCGGATCACCAGGGCCATGTGCATCGCCGAAGCGACACGCGCCCCTGCTTCCCCGTTGGGTAATTCGTCCTCTTGCAGCATGGCCTCCAGCACCTCAATCCAGGCATCGAGTCGGCCAAAATCCACAAAAGAATAGATCACCGCCTCCATTAATCCTGCCCAGGCCAGAAACATCCCCTGGCTAGCATTCTGACGTCTGAATTCATTAAACGCGGCTTCAAAGGCCCGTACACTCTCCTGCGGCGCGTTAAAAAACTGCGCCACCCCCAGCCAATACTGCATCCAGGGTGACGCCGCGAGGATATTCCCGGGCATTGCCAGGAGCCATTCCAGCAATGTCTGCCAGCGGCCCTGGGCAAGCAATGCGGGGGCTGTTGCCATAAGCAACTCCTGCAGTTTTGTCCAGTCGCCTGCCGCTTGATAGAGTTTCACCGCATCCTCTACCCGCCCGGCCTCCGCTAACAGTCTTGCTGCATGCTGTTGTGTTTCGCGTAGCGTTGTTTTGGAAAAGACCTGGCCTGCCTGAATGAGCAGGAACTCACGAAACAACGGATGATAGCGATAACCCTGTTCATGGCTTTCATGCGCGGTGAGGAAAAATTTCCCATACGCCAGACTGCGCAACACCTTTTCGGCCTCTGGTTCAGCAGCCAACTCGGCAGCCATGGTCACGGTAATACTGGGGAGCAAGGCGGTCTTTAAGAGGAAATTGCGGGTCGGCTCATCAACCTTATACAACAACTCACCGGCAAAATAATCAAACAGTTTCTGGCGACCGTCGCCGTCATGACTACTATGGGATAAATCCTGTTCGCTTGCCGACTCCAGCAGCAGGATCAGCCCGACCGCCCAACCCTGGGTCTGCGCATGAATTTTTTGGATCGTGGCGCGATCCACTTTCTGATTACCATATTGCTCTACCAGATCGATGCTTTCTGGCAGGGTCAAGCGCAACTGCTCCCAGACCAACTCCGTCATCTCGCCATGGGCGCGCAACCTGACAAACTGCGCAGGCGGTTCCTGACGGCTCAAGATCATCATACTCACGCTAGGTGGTAATTCAGCAATGGCGCATTGCAAGATGTCATGTAATGCGCTGTCCTCCGGTACTTCCTGGTAATTGTCCAGGACAATTACCGTCGGATTTTTGATCCGGCTGTAGAGTTCACGGAAGTAATTGCGAACAAACGTTGTACTACCCCCCCGATATTCGGGAGTCAACAAGGGTAAGGGAGGATGAGATCCTGCCATCAGTTGCTCGGCAGCCTGCCCCATATAATAAAAAAATGAGGCGATATCACCATCGCCCTCATCCACTTGATACCAGAGAGAGGGAAATTGGCGGCTTTGCAGGTAACTGCTGGCCAGCATCGTCTTACCGGCCCCGGCGGGGGCGCCAATCCAGACGGCCTTGTGCTGTCTGGCCTGATCCAGTTCGTTAAACAGGCGTTCTCTTGGTAAGCAATTTTCTGACCGGGGTAGCGTAATCTTGGCCAGGACGGTTTTTAAATTGTTATTTGACATCAACCAAATCCAACAATCGGATACCCTACAGCGAGTATCATCTTACAATAACCCAAGAGCGGTGATATTGATTAATATCATGGCAGCTAAAAGTTTATTCGGCAAGTTGAATTGAAGCACAGTGGACACCGTGCTGTTTTGTTTATAAACCAGAAAAAATGAAACAGATTTATTTTTTCTCTTTGATCTCTGTGGTAAATAATTTTTTACTGCTACTTCTCATGACATGCACCATCGACCAAGGACCGTCATAACTATTGACAGTCACATAACGTAGTCTGGTTGTATGTGACTTTACGGCAAGTAATACTAAATAACTGTTCCAAAATGGTGTCCACTTCACCTGTTAAAATCCAACGCAGAGGCGCAGAGGCCACAGAGTGCGCAGAGATTATTTTTTATCTCCCATCCCTTGTTGACTCTGCGATCTTTGCGGCCTCTGCGCCTCTGCGCCTCTGCGTTGTTCTTTAAACATCGAGCAAAGAACCCTATCTTTAATCCAGACAGCAGAACCCAGTGATGGGTGGACAGGAATTCGGAGCGCTTATTTAGAAATGATAACGCAATCGCATTTCAAGCCGGGAGTCACTCTGCTTTTCTCCGAATTCTGTTAAACGCTTTCCCGTTAGTACAGTCGCCTTGAATCGCAATTCCATATTGGTGACGCCGGTATAGAGTAATTCCGGGCTTAGTGAGTAGCTGTCATCGTCGAGATTTACAATGCTGGTGATGGCTGGCGTGAAATACAGGATATCAAAGGGCTCTTTATTGCTGATTCGAACATATAAATACTGCCTGCCCGGGTTACGTTTTGTGTAGGCCTGTTGTCCCAGGCTTTTTGCCTGTTGCAACAGGCTGTCGTTATTTGTTTCACTGGCATGATGAATGAGTTGATAGTAATCACTCATTTGTGCCGCGCTATATCCCATTCCATTGCGATAGTATTCGATAATCGTGGTGGTATCGTTGGCAGTCAGGTAACGCAGCCCCAACAGATAACTGTGAACATCTGCCTGTTGCGAGGTGACATTGCCGCTGGCATCGGTAAGCGGGTTTGTATAGCCATTGATATAACTCCATTCGCCATGCAACTCGAAATTGACAGACAGATTAGCGGCAAAATCCATCCCGATACGGTCTGCGCGGCTGCCGTTACTCAAATAAGCGAGATCGATATCGATGTCCCGGTATAAGAGATAAAGCTTGGCGGCAACATTATTGTGTTCCGGCTGGCCATACTCACTATTGATATCCTCCGTCACGGGCAGATATACGGGGGTAAAGGCCACGGTTTGTAACGGGCCGTCAAGACTATGAATAAAATCGGCAGACAGAACAGTGTATCCTTCACGGGACAACTCGGGATCATTCGGATCCTTGGGACGCTCCACAAAACCCAACAGGTTCCAGGCGTAGGCCTTGCCCCACTTGAAGGATCGTTTGCCCGCTTCGAGGGTCAGCTCCGGCGCGGTCCGGTAAGCCAAAAAGGCTTCGTAAAAATCGGCTTCATCTCCCGAGCCCAACTGATCGTGCTGCCCCTCGGCGTGGGCGGTAAATTGCAGTAGATAATCCGGCTGTTGCACTCGACCGGTGAGTTCCACTGTGCCCGTCTGCCGATCAAGTCGGCTGCGCGCAGGCTGATCATGAAAATTCAATTGGTAGAGTGCCGCAGATTCATCGAGAGATAGATGTTCGAGCCGACCTTCTACATAGCCATTGACTTCTAAAACCTGTTTTTCAAAAACGGAGGCATCAAAGCTGAAATCATCCGCGGCATAAAGCGGTTGGCTTAACGGGATGATGAGAAATGATCCCAGGAATATGAAAAATTTCATTACAGTCACTCACCGCAGATTCTCGGCACGGGGCAGGTAGTTGAGGGTAAATACCTCGGCGGGGAAGGACCTTTTTTTGATATTGGAAAAAAGCATAACGGACTTGTAGTCTTTGTAGAGTGGGCTGGTGGTGACCAGTCGGGCGGGACGGATGATCCTGTTTTTAAAGTCGGTGACCTTGTCATAGGTCAGTGTCTTGATCAACATACCGCTGGCGGCATAGGCCTCGATGGTTAACGGTACCAGGGCTTTTTTATCGACCCACATCTTCAAGCGATCATAAGAAACAGCCTTATTTTTTGCTTTCAGATGCAGGGTGTAAGTCTTGTCATGCTCCTCACTTTTTTCTACGTCATATTCCACACTGTAGTCGAGGCGCAAAATGTCTGAATTATTGAACACCCCGCCCACCACAGATTGCAGGCTGGTAATACGAATGGGTTTGCCGACATCAGGGATATACAACCACATATTCTCATCCAGCCGCAGGGAGCTGCGGCCTTTTTCACTGGCCGGAGACAAAAACAGCACCAGCATTTTATCCGTCCCCTGCTTGACGGTGTAAAGCACGAACTCCTTGCGGCTGCCATCGGGTTCAATGTTAATCAGCTTACGGTACATTTCGTACGATTCGGGTTGCAGGTTGCGATCCACTTTTTTCAGGATCGCATTGCCATCGACTGCCTGTGCGCTATGGCTAAAGCCAAGGGTAATAAAAAGAATTACAATATTTTTTCTGATGGTCATGTTATCAATTAGATCTCGTTGCTAGACATGTCGCAATGCAGTAATGGGATCCATGCGAGAGGCCTTCCAGGCGGGTTGCAGGCTGGCCAATACCGCAACAATGATCACCACCGCAGCGATGCTTATTACCTCAGCCGTTGCAATCGTGGGTTCCAGTACCAGATTCTCCTGTCGGCCAAAGGAAAAGCTGATGGTTTTTATGTTCATCATATAGATTGCAGCAAGACTCAGCAGTGTGCCCACCAGGGATCCCAGTAGCCCCAGTAACAAGCCCTCACTGACGAAAAGTGCGAGGATTTTATTCGGCGTCGTACCAATAGCGGAAATGGTGCCAATCTCCTGGACACGCTCGAACACGGCCATGAGCATGACATTCATGACACTGATCAGGACAATCGACACGAGCATAACCTTGATAAAGATATCCAGCATGTCGATCATCTTGGCGATATTTGAAAAGGGCGATAGTTTTTCCCATTTGTGTACTTCAAAGGCGGGTTTGCCTTGCTTGTTTTTTAATATACCGAGGGTGTTTTTCAGGCCAGTATAGCTTGCATCCAGTTTGCTCGTGTCACTCAAGCGGATGGCAATCTCACTGATCTCATCATCCTCCATGCGTAATAAATCCCGTGCGTCCTCAATGTGCATATAGCCATCGCGTCCACCGGGGCCGGAAATACCTTCCAGAATGCCATGCACGGCAAAGGTCTTGCCATTGACGGAACCATCCCGGTTGGTCGCCACAATCACAATGCTGTCACCGAGCTTGACCTTCATACCCTTGGCGAGCAATTCCGGAATCAGTATTTTGCCACTCTCAACCAACGGTCCGTTGCGATCACCATCAATGATGCGTCCGGGTAACAACGGGCAGGTGCTGACCTCCCGCGCAGGATCCACGGCATTGAGCCGAATGTTGGTCGTTTCCTTAAAATTGCTGAACATGGCGCCGAACTTGATACGCGGTGACCAGGATTCAACACCATCGAGTTCCGCTAAAGTCTCATTGACCTTGTCAACCATTTGCGGCTTCATGTTCAGCGTCAGGGGCAGACTGTCGATGGACCGCACATAGCCCCTTTTATGGATCTGGAGGTGCCCCAGCATGGAATCGGTGATCTGACCGACCATCAGGGCACGAAACGAACCGGACAGGGCGATGAACAACAACACGGCAACGATGCCAATGGTGATTAACAACGTGGTCAACAAGGTGCGTCGCTGGTAACGTAGCAGATTACGGATGGCCATTTTCAGAACACTCAACATTTGTTAGTGCTCCCTCGGCATATTTTGCATAGCGCTGATCCGGCCGTCTTCGAGGGTGTAAGTGGTTTCGGCCTCGGCCATGACTTTAGGGTCATGGGTAGAAAAAACAAATGTCGTACCAAATTTGTCACGCATATCTTTCATCAACTCCAGAACGCGCCGTGCCGATTCACGATCCAGGTTGGCGGTGGGTTCATCGGCCAATACCAGCTTGGCGTGGGTAACCAGGGCGCGCGCGATTGCGACACGCTGTTTTTGTCCCCCCGAGAGCTGGGAAGGGCGTTTATGTGCCTGATCAAGCACCCCGACCGCATCGAGTAGTTCCATCACTCGCTCATGCCGCTGTGCGGGTGGCCAGTTCTGTACCATGATCAACGGGTATTCAATGTTCTCGTAGGCACTTAACACCGGGATCAGATTGAAGTCCTGAAAAATAAACCCGATATGCTCACCCCGGAAACGGGCCGCACGGGTCCTGTCCAGTGAGCGGATATCGGTATCCATCACTGTCAAGACACCCTCAGTGGGGTGATCCAGACAACCGACCATATTCAAGAGTGTGCTCTTGCCGCTTCCCGATGGGCCGACGAAGGCGACAAACGCACCGGATTCAATCGTGAAACTGGCCTGTTGAATGGCTTGTACCGAGACCTCGCCGGTTTGATAGGTTTT
>Ga0209633_10001237_pt1 | contig 27079 bp, 21 predicted proteins | sample Cruoilmetagenom1_FD_187290 | JGI IMG/M metagenome (GOLD analysis project Ga0209633, IMG submission 187290) | Oil polluted marine microbial communities from Coal Oil Point, Santa Barbara, California, USA - Sample 1 (SPAdes) (version 2) | ecosystem: Environmental > Aquatic > Marine > Oil seeps ...
CTTGTTCAAATGATGAGCCAATACCAACAACTTTAGAAGCAACTCAGTTTTTAAACGAGGTTTATGGAAACGATGCCAACCAAAATTATGATATTTATTTACCAAAAGATAGAACCACTGAAACTCCGGTAATTATTCTGGTGCATGGTGGGTTTTGGTATTTTGGAGATAAATCTGATATGAATTCATTAGTAGCTATTTCAAAGAATATTGCGCCAGAATATGCTGTTGTAAATATTAATTATCGATTGGCCACCTCAACATCAAATCAACATCCAGCTCAAATTGAGGATATATCATCAATGATCGCAGAATTACAATCAAGGAGTGATGAATATCAAATTTCTAATGACTATTATTTTATAGGAGTAAGCGCTGGAGGACATTTATCACTTTTATATGCTTATCTAACGGATGTAAACAACCAGGTAAAAGCGGTTTGTTCTATTACCGGGCCAACAGACTTTTTAGATCCGGCATATTTAAATTCTACAAATCCCCTATTTCAAACAGTCACTGAACGGTTTTTGGGAGTCACTTTTGAGGATGACCCTATTTTATATGAAAACACGAGTCCTATTACTCATGTAGATACATCTGACCCACCTTCAATTTTGTTTTATGGTGATGCTGATGTGATTGTCCCTATTAGTCAAGCTACGCGATTAAGAGACAAATTAACAACAGTAAATGTTCCTATGGAATATGTTGTTTTACCCAATGTTGGACACGATTTGAGTGGGGTGAGTTATAATGAGATTGGTCTAAAAATTAATGCTTTTTTTGAACAATATAGGTAAACAATTTATTGTTTGTTATTCAGGTCTCCTAAGTAAGGACAGCAATTATTAATTTAATTTATACTTCAACTCTTGAGAATCTAATTCGGTCAATAATTCTTGGGTAATTTTTACCTTAGAAGCTCTACTTGGCATATGTAATTTTAGTTTTTCCTCCATATCATAGACTACAAAATTTAAATGGTCTTTCCCTTTATGGCTGTTTAAGATTCCATCAATAGTATCGACCTTTTTATCATTTAATTCTAAAATATTCAACTGTAAGGTTATCTTATTTGCTAATGCCTCTAACACATCTTGTAACATTTGTATTGCATTGAATTGAATTCTCACATCGCCTTCTTTCCATCCGGGCCGGACAGACATTTTTATGTGCAAAAATGAATTTGGAATTAAAAAATGCTTAAACTTTAAATAATCTTCACCAAACATTCTAAATTCATGTGCTTCAGAATAATCTTCAATTGTAAAAGATGCCCAACCTTTACCATTTTTTGAAATCCTATGTTGTACGTCAGTAACAATCCCTCCAATCGTTAAGTCCTTATTAATTAATTCACTTAGGTTGTTAAAAACATTAATAGGGGCATTACAGAAGTTTTTAATTTCTATTTTGTAATCATCCAACGGATGTCCTGAAATATACATCCCAATAACTTCTTTTTCCTTGGCTAATTTTTCCATGATACCCCACTCTTCGCACTGTGGAATATTAGGTTCTTCAAATTGTATTTCAGAAGTTTCTCCAAATAACGAAACCTGAGCAGAATTTTCATTTTCTTGAAATTTATTCCCAAAACGGATAGCTCTTTCAATAAATGTTTGCCCTTTTTCATCCAGTTCAAAATACTGAGCTCTATGAGTACTAGCTAAAGAATCAAATGCGCCTGCTAAGACCAATCCGTCAAACGACTTTTTATTGGCTGCTCTTAAATCAACACGTTTAGCAACATCAAAAATTGATTTATAATTACCATTTTCTTTTCGTTCTGAAACAATACCTTCAACAGCACTCGCTCCTACTCCTTTTATAGCACCCATCCCAAAACGAATAGCCCCTTGTTTGTTTACAGCAAACTTGTAAAACGATTCATTAATATCAGGGCTAAGCACTTCAATATTAGCACGTTTACATTCATCCATAAAGAAAGAAACCGATTTAATATCTCTCATATTATTCGACAATACCGCTGCCATATACTCAGCAGGATAATGTGCTTTTAAGTAGGCAGTTTGATAGGCGATATAAGCATAACATGTAGAATGTGATTTATTAAAAGCATAGGCCGCAAAAGCCTCCCAGTCTTTCCATATTTTTTCTAATATCTCTTCTGGATGTCCATTACTTTTTCCTCCTTCAATAAATTTAGGTTTGAGCTGTTGTAGCAGGGCAAAAATCTTTTTACCCATTGCTTTTCTAAGTACATCTGCCTCACCTTTTGTAAAACCGGCAATTTTTTGTGAAAGTAACATTACCTGTTCTTGATATACGGTAACGCCGTATGTTTCTTTCAAATACTCTTCCATTACCGGAAGATCATATTCAATAGATTCTATACCATGCTTCCGCTGGATAAACAACGGAATATATTCCATTGGCCCTGGTCTATACAAGGCATTCATCGCAATCAAATCGGCAAATTCAGTAGGCTTTAATCCTTTTAAATGTTTTTGCATTCCTAAGGATTCATATTGAAAAATACCTACCGTTTCTCCTCGTTGAAAGAGTTCATAGGTCTTTTCATCATCTAAAGGAAATTCTTCAGGATCTAATACTTTACCATGAAGTGCTTTTACAATCTTACAAGTATCCTTAATTAAGGTCAAGGTCTTTAAACCTAAAAAATCCATTTTTAACAGTCCCGCGTCCTCTACAACATAATTGTCAAATTGCGTTACGTATAGATCAGAATCTTTTGCGGTTGCTACCGGAATTAGATTGGTAATATCTTCAGGAGTAATAATGACTCCACAGGCATGCGTTCCCACATTTCTAACTGATCCTTCTAAGGCCAACGCTTGTCTGATAGTTTGCGCTTCAATATCTTCACCTTCCGCTAAATTGCGAAGCTCATTTACTTTTAAAATTTCATCTTTACGAAGTTCCTCTATTTTAGAGATACTTTTTTCATCATCTCCAAAAATTGTAGCCAACTTAGTATTCGGTACCAATTTTGCAATTCTATCAGCATCCGGTAACGGCAGATCTAATGCCCTGGCAGTATCTCTTATAGATGATTTTGCCGCCATTGTACCATAAGTGATAATTTGAGCTACCTGATTGGCTCCATATTTATCAATTACATAATCTATCACTTTCTGTCTTCCTTCGTCATCAAAATCAATATCAATATCCGGTAAAGAAACCCTATCAGGATTTAAGAAACGCTCAAAAAGCAAATTATATTGAATAGGGTCTATATTGGTAATCCACAAACAATATGCAACAACCGATCCTGCGGCAGAACCACGACCGGGTCCCACAGAAACATCCATTTCTCTAGCTTTTGCAATAAAGTCTTGTACAATTAAAAAATAACCCGGATAACCTGTATTTTCAATAACTTCTAGTTCAAAATCTAAGCGTTCTTTGATTTCGTCGTCTAACTTACCATATCGTTTTGCTGCACCTTCAAAAGTCAAATGTTTCAAATAGGCATTTTCACCTCTTACACCACCATCTTCAGCATCTTTTTTATCTGTAAATTCAGACGGGATTTCAAATTTAGGAAGTAATACATCTCTAGCAAGTGTAAATATTTCAATTTTATCTACAATTTCTTGGATATTGATGATGGCTTCAGGAGTTTTTTGAAACAGCTGTTTCATTTCATCCTGACTTTTAAAATAATATTCTTCATTAGGCATTCCATATCGGAACCCTCTACCTCTACCCTTCGGAGTGGCCTGTTTTTCGCCATCCTTTACACATAATAAAATATCATGAGATTCGGCATCATCTTTTTCAAGATAATAGGTATTATTAGTAGCCACAACTTTTACTTCATGTTTTTTAGCAAAGTCTAAAATAATTGAATTGACATGTTGCTCATTCTCCTGATTATGATCAGTTAATTCTAAATAAAAGTCATCTTCAAAAGTAGATTTCCACCACAGTAAAGCTTCTTCTGCTTGTTTTTCACCAATATTTAGAATTTTACTTGGTATTTCGCCATACATATTTCCGCTAAGGACAATAATATCTTCCTTGTATTGCTCTATGATCTTTTTATCAATTCGAGGTACATAATAGAACCCGTCAATAAAGGCAATTGATGACATTTTAGCTAAATTATGATAGCCCTTTTTATTCTTTGCTAAGAGTACAATTTGATAACCATTATCTTTTACCGATTTATTTTGATGATCTTCACAAACATAAAATTCACAACCCACAATAGGTTTCATCGGGTTTTCAGCATCCTTATTATGCTTTAATACTTCCTTTACAAAAGTAAAAGCACCCATCATATTACCAGTATCGGTCAATGCAACTGCCGGCATATTAAATTCTATAGCATTCTTTACTAGCTTAGATATGCTTGAAGTTGATTGTAAAATAGAAAACTGAGAATGATTATGTAAATGAGAAAAAGAATACGCTTCAAGATCGCTAAATGAATTGCTATCTTCGTTAACATCGTCAATTGATTCTGCAGTAAGCTTTTCCTTTAGTTTTGCACTTTCCTTTTTTAGATTGATATGTTTCAATCCTATCAGTTTTATTTCCTGAGGATTTTCTGCATTGAAATTTTCAAAATAATCAGCTGCTACATCTAATTCTTCAAGCCTAAAAATTTGTTTTCTAATGAGTTCAAAAAAGCAACGTGTCGTAGCTTCAACATCTGCCGTCGCATTATGAGCTTCAGCAAAAGGTTTATTAAATAAATACTGATGCAATTCAGTTAAAGTTGGCAACTTAAACTTCCCTCCTCTACCACCTGGTAATTGACAGAGTGTTGCTGTTGTTTCAGTACAAGTATCTAAAATAGGAAGATCATTGAGCTTCGTTTCAAATTCTTTTCTATGATATTCACAACCCATTATATTCAAATCAAAACCTACATTTTGACCTACGACAAAATTAGTTTTAGACAGAGCTTCATTAAATAATTCTAAAACTTCTGATAAAGGTTTTCCTTTTTGAGCAGCTAACTGTGTAGAAATACCGTGTATTTGTTCTGCATCATACGGAATATTAAATCCATCTGGTTGAATTAAAAAATCTTGATGCTCAATTAGTTCGCCAAATTTATCATGTAACTGCCATGCAATTTGAATACACCTAGGCCAATTATCAGTATCTGAAATCGGTGCATTCCATTTTTTTGGTAAACCAGTAGTTTCGGTGTCAAATACTAAGTACATATATCAGAAATTATTTGATAAATTTAGGAAGTTTAAAAGTAATTATTTCAAGCTTTTATTAAAGCACTTCAACATTTTTTTATCAACATTCAAAAACAAAAATATTTGATTAGAATATTTGTAACGATTTTGTAAATTAGCATACCAATCATTAAAACATTAACAAAAAACAAAGAAAATGAAGAAAATCACGCTACTATTATTAGCAATATGTGCAAGTTTAACAATAAACGCTCAAACCGCTGATGAAATTCTCTCTACTTATTTTGAAAATATTGGAGGTTTAGAAAACCTAAATAAAGTTGAAGGAATTAAAATGACCGCAAAAGTAAATGCACAAGGTATGGAAATCCCTGTAGAAATTGTGAATTTAAGTGATGGTAAACAATACTTAAAATTTAATCTGCAAGGAAAAGAAATGACCCAAATGGCCTTTGACGGCGAAATCATGTGGTCTACTAATTTTCAAACTCAGAAGGCTGAAAAAAGTGATGCCGAAGCCACAGCAAATATGGCATTAGAATCTAATGATTTTCCGAATGCTTTTATTGATTATAAAGAAAAAGGCTATACAGTTGAACTACTTGGTAAAGAAACTATTGATGGTGCCGAAGCTTTTAAAATTAAATTAATTAAAGAGCCTGTTACGATTGATGGAAAAAAAGAAGATAATGTTAGTTTTTATTATTTTGAGACTGAAAATTACGTACCTATTGTCATACATAGTGAGGTAAAATCTGGACAAGCAAAGGGAATGACTTCAGAAGTTAAGATGAGTGATTATCAAGAAATTGATGGTCTGTATTTTCCTTTTTCAATGACACAAGGCATTAAAGGACAACCAGGAGGGCAAACAATATCAATTAATAAAATAGAATTGAATCCTACAATAGACGATAGTGTTTTTAAGTTTCCTGAAGAAGAAATAGAAACTATAGAAGAAAAAAAATAAATATATACTTAAAATCCTCAAAATATCTTTGAGGATTTTTTTTAAAACCAATCCTTATTATGAAAAAAATTATCATAGCTGCTGCTTTAGCATTTGGTATAATGCCATATTATGGTATTGCTCAAGAAGAAATTAAGCTAAAGGGAAAAGAACTTTTTGGTGATATTTCTGCAAGACATATTGGTCCTGCTTTAATGAGTGGGCGTATTAACGATATGGAAAATCACCCAACCAACAATCGTATAATTTATGCAGGAACTGCTGGGGGAGGTGTTTGGAAGTCTAATGATGGTGGCACTACTTTTAATTCAATTTTTGATGATTACTGCCAATCAATTGGGGCAGTTGCACTCGATCCCAACGATCCGGATAATACTATTTATGTAGGTACCGGCGAAACATGGACACGTAATAGTGTATCCATTGGTGATGGTATGTACAAATCTGTAGATGGAGGTTCAAATTGGACCAAAATGGGTTTTGATAAATCTGAGCGTATTGCCAATATTATAGTAAATCCAAAAAATTCTAAAGAAATTTATGTAGCTGTTCTAGGCGCACTTTGGGGTGATAGTGAAGAACGTGGGGTATATAAAACCACTGACGGCGGTACAACATGGGATAAAGTTTTATATGTAAATCAAAAAACAGGTTGTGCTGATCTGGCAATAGACCCCAATGACCCTACAACTTTATATGCATCGATGTGGGAATTTAGACGTACCGGTTGGTCTTTTGAATCTGGAGGTGAAAATAGTGCCTTGTATAAATCTACAGATGCTGGCGCTACCTGGAATAAAATTCACAATGGTTTCCCGATAGGAAAATTAGGAAGGTTAGCAATTGCAGTAGCACCATCAAACTCAAAAATATTATATACAGTAATTGAAGCTGAAAAAGATGAAAAGAAAGGATTGTACAGAAGTGATGACGCTGGAGAAAGTTGGAAGCAGTTAAATAATGATTTTGGTATTACAGTACGACCATTCTATTTTTCCAGAATAGTAGTAGATCCTAAAAATCATGATGTTGTTGTTAAAGGAGGGTTAACAGGATCTATCTCAAGAGATGGTGGAAAGACATTTAAAAATCTAGGCAGAATGCATAGTGATATTCATGATATTACTTTTGACATTCATAACTCAGACAGAATGTACTGCGGTACGGACGGTGGTGTTTATCGCTCTTTGAACGGTGGTACTACTATGGAAATAGTTGAAAACTTACCATTATCGCAATTCTACCACATTAGTGTTGATGACGCCGAACCCTACAATGTATATGGTGGGTTACAAGATAATGGTTCTTGGTATGGACCTTCTTCATCTCCAGGCGGTGTCAATGCAAGAGATTGGAATTCTGTAGGTTTCGGTGACGGCTTTAGAGTATTAAAACATCCAACAAAAAATATCATCTATTCAGAAATGCAAGGAGCAGATAATGTTTGGAGATATGATGTAGACAATAAAAGAGTTAAAACTGTTCAGCCTCTGCCTCAAAAAGGATATCCCAAGTTGCGATTTAATTGGAATCCACCCATGGCTGTAAGTACACATCAACCTGATCGATTTTATATGGGTAGCCAATTCTTACATAGATCTGAAGATATGGGGAATACCTGGAAAATTATTTCTCCCGATTTAACTACTAATGATAAAAGTAAACAACAACAGGATGATTCAGGTGGACTATCAAAAGACAATTCGGGGGCAGAAAATCATACCACTATTTTTACGATAGCTGAATCGACTTTAGACCAAAGTGTAATTTGGGTAGGAACTGATGATGGCAATGTTCAAGTTACCCAAGATGGGGGGAATACTTGGACCAATACTTCAATGAATATTTCTGGTTTGCCAAAAAACACATGGTGTTATCATATTGAAGCAAGTGTTTTTAATAAGGGAACAGCTTATGCTGTTTTTGAAGGGCATACCATGAATGATATGACTCCTTATACCTATAAAACAACTGACTTTGGTAAAACTTGGACCAACATTATTACTGACGACGTTATTGGATTTGTAAGAAATATCCAAGAAGACTTTGTAAACCCTGATCTATTATTCTTAGGAACCGAGTTTGGGTTATATATTACAATTAATGGAGGAAAGCATTGGAATAAATTTACTAATAACATGCCTGCTGTCGCTGTTCACTTTATAGACTTACAAAAACGAACCAATGATTTAGTCATGGGTACCCACGGTAGAGGTGTTATTATTATTGATGATATTTCTCCTTTGCGTGAAATAAGTCAAGAAGTATTGCAAAAAAAAGTTCATTTCTTTAAAACGAAACCAACCATACTATTTGAAGAAAGTAGTTTTTCCGGAAGTTTTGGAGGAGAAACTCAGTTCGTTGGTTCAAACTCCAGTCGGGCAGCTCAAATAAAATACTATTTAAAAAAGCGACATACTTTTGGTAAGATGACTATGGAAGTCCAAGATATGAATGGTAAAGTTGTATCTACTTTAGATCCAGGAAAATCAAAAGGAATTAATATTGTCAATTGGAATTATAGAATGAAGCAACCTAAAGTTGCAATAGGAAAAACTTTTAGTTTTGGTGGATTTACAGCTCCTAAAGTTGAAGCAGGTACTTATAAAGTAGTAATGAAAAAAGGTAAAGAAACTTATGAAGATACTGTAGAAGTAATTTATGATCCGAAATCTAATTTAAGTGTAGAAGATAGGAAAGCTATGCACAGAACTACTATGAAGATGTATGACATGACCGAAGAATTGGCATATATGGTGTATGAATTAGATGCTATTTTAGAAAAAGCTTCTGAACTAAAAAATAAAAAATTAGTTGACAAATTAACCAAGTTAAAAGAATCACTAGTTATCACAACCGGAGACAATTATGTGGGCTCTGCTGAACCTCAATTAAGAGAAAAAATGTCAACTCTTTATAGTAAAATCGCTGGCAGTTCAGACAAACCTTCAAGTTCCGAATTAGAAAATTTAAGCATTATCGATGATAGGTTTATAACAGCTAAAAAAGACTATGAGAAAATCAAGAAAAAGATTAAATTTTTAGATGAACTAAGTCTTAAAACATTTGATGAGTTTGTAAAATAATTAATAAAAAAAGGCTTCATGTGAAGCCTTTTTTTAATTTCCTGCAGCTATTATCTTTCTTACTCTCTCTAGATCTTCAATAGTATCGACGGCAATAGTTTCAATTTTGGTAATTTCTACCCTAATTTTTTCTCCATTTTCTAGCCATCTATTTTGTTCTAAAGATTCTGCTAATTCTAAAGAAGTCTGATCTAGTGTTGCAAACTTCTTTAGCGCTGTAGGTTTAAAACCATACATACCCACGTGCTTATAAAATATTTGAGTATTATGCCAAACTGATGAATCAGAATCACGAACAAAAGGAATTATAGAACGGCTAAAATAAAGTGCATTTTTAAATTTATCTAATACTACATAAACACCACCTTCAAATAATTTATCTTCCTTTTTAACAGGCATCACAAGTGTTGCCATTTCAACGGTATCATCTAAAAAACAATTTAGTAAACTTCTTATTTGATTTATGTCTAATAAAGGCTCATCTCCTTGTATATTTAGAACAACATCAAAATCAATTTCATTTTTGGATGTAAAAACTTCATAAGCTTCTAAACATCTATTAGTCCCGGTATTATGATCTGTAGACGTCATAACAACGTTGCCACCAAAACCTTCAATAACCTTAACAATACGCTCATCATCGGTTGCAACAACGACATAATCTAATAATTGCTTAGCTTGTTCATAAACCCGTTGGATCATTGATTTACCACAAATATCTAATAAAGGTTTCCCTTCTAAACGCGTAGAACCATATCTAGCAGGAATAATCCCTAAAACATTCATACACTAAAACTTTTTATAATTATTTTAAATTAAAATTTAATACAAATATCCACAATAAAATAATAGTTCCTATTTATTCTATAAAATAATTGATTTTAAGAGTTTTGTAATCAAAAAACTTAGTATATTTGCGCCCACTTAATAAAAGTACAAATTAATAATCAAGGTCGAGTACCTTAAAATTTAACAAGAATGTCAGTAAAAATTAGATTACAAAGACACGGAAAAAAAGGCAAGCCATTTTATTGGATAGTAGCTGCCGATGCCCGTTCAAAAAGAGATGGTAGATTATTAGAAAAATTAGGGACTTACAATCCCAACACTAACCCGGCAACGATAAATTTAGATATTGATGGTGCTGTGAAATGGTTACAAAATGGAGCGCAACCTACAGATACTGCAAGAGCAATATTATCTTATAAGGGAGCACTATTAAAAAATCATTTAGCAGGTGGAGTACGTAAAGGTGCGCTAACTGAAGAACAAGCTGATGAAAAATTCAATGCTTGGTTAGATGAAAAAGCGACTATCGTTTCTACTAAAGTTGATAGTTTAGCAAAAGCAAAAGCTGATGCTGATGCTAAAGCATTTGAACTTGAAAAAGAAGTAAATGAAAAACGTAAAACTGATGCTGAAGAAGCTGAAAATGAAGCTGTAAAAGCTGAAGCTGATGCTAAGAAGGCTGCTGCTAAAGCGGAAGAAGTAGTTGAAGAAGCACCTCAAACTATAGATGAGGCTGCTCAAGAAGCTAAAGAAGAGATAGAAGGTGCAAAAGAAGATGTTGCTACTGAGGAAGTTGAAGCTCCAACAGAGGAAGCTGTAACTGAGGTTGAAGCTTCTAAAGAAGAGGAATAAAAAATACTTTTTTATATCTTTAAGCCACGCTAAAAAGCGTGGCTTTTTTTATTTTTAAATGTGCATATGCAAAAAAAAGATTGTTTTTATTTAGGCAAGATAGTTAGAAAACATAGCTTTAGAGGAGAGGTTGTTATCAAACTAGATACTGATGAACCTGAACTATATGCTAATATGGATGCCGTATTTGTTGACCTAGGCAATAACTTGCTTCCTTTTTTTATCAATAAAAGTTTATTACAAAAAGGGAATCAACTTCGAGTGAAATTTGAGGATGTATCAACCGAACAAGATGCAGATGCTATTTTAAAATCTGACATTTATTTACCTTTAACATTATTACCAAAATTGACCGGAAATAAATTCTACTACCATGAAGTCATTGGTTTTACTATTGAAGATATTCACTATGGGAAAATTGGTATTTTAACCGGTATCAATGATAGTACCGCACAACCGCTTTTTGAAATTAAAAATGGCGAGAAAGAAATCTTAATCCCTATGATTGATGATTTTATTAAAAAAGTAGATCGAAAAAATAAAACCATTATTATTGAAGCTCCTGAGGGATTAATAGAAATGTATCTTTAAATGAATATGCCTTTCAAATTTAAGCAATTCACAATCCATCAAGATAAATGTGCTATGAAGATAGGTACAGATGGTGTATTATTAGGGGCATGGACTTCAATCAAAAATTATCCTGATTCAATATTAGATATAGGAACCGGAACTGGTATTATTGCCCTGCAATTAGCACAACGAAGTGATGCTTCAACGATTGATGCCTTAGAAATTGATGATAATGCATATGAACAAGCGGTTGCAAATTTTGAAAATAGTAAATGGGGAGATCGATTATTCTGTTATCATGCTTCGTTAGAAGAATTTACCGATGAAATTGACGAAAAGTATGAGTTGATAATTGCTAATCCGCCATTTTATAACGACCAATTTGAAACAACCAATATTGCCAGAAACAAGGCCAGGTTTACCTCATCCTTATCATTTGAATCCTTGATAATATCTACTTCAAAATTATTAACTGGTAATGGTACTTTTTCAACCATCATTCCATTTAAAGAAGAGCAAAATTTTATCAAGATTGCAGAGAAAAATGAGCTATTTCCGGTAAGAATTTGTAGAGTAAAAGGAAATCCGTCATCCGAAATAAAAAGAAGCCTCTTAGAATTCTCATTCGAAAATGATAAGCCGATTACAACTAATTTAATTATCGAAATTAATCGTCATGAGTATACTGACGATTACATTGATCTGGTTAAAGATTTTTATCTTAAAATGGAATCATAATCATGCCATTTTAGCTAGCATAGATTTACTTAAAACTACAATTAAGAGTCCGCTTACATACATCAATAAACCATAAATTACAGGTACTATCGCAAATTCAGGATTACTCAAGGTAATGGTTGCAATGGTAATTGCCAAGGTACCATTTTGTATACCAGATTCTATAGAAATACTAATTGCTTGAGGTTTGGGCAATTTAAATAAAAATGCCAATAAAAACCCTAGAGACATGGTTGAAATATTCAACACGATTGAAGGTAAACCTGCTTCTTTTAAATAAGCAAAAAACACATCTCTAATAGTATACGTTAACCCTACTACAACCAATACAAAAATAATAGCAGAAGCAATTTTTACGGGTTTGTCCATTCGTTTTGAAAATTTTGGTGCCTTTGCTTTCACAAACATTCCAATACTAACAGGAATAATAACTATTATAAACATTTGTTTGATCATTGACAATGTGTCTAAATTAATTGTCTGGGTTTCACTTAAAAAAGTAGTTAAAGCAAACTGAACAATTAAAGGAATTGTTATGATAGACAACATACTTGCAAATGCTGTCAATGATATGGATAGTGCTAAATCTCCTTTTGCCAAAAAGGTTATCATATTTGAAGTGGGGCCACCAGGACAAGCTGCCAAAAGCATAATTCCAATAGAAATAACCGGAGATAATCCGAATGACATTGCAATTAAATAACCTAGTATTGGTAATATTATTATTTGACTGGTTAAGCCAATTAATATTGCTTTTGGATAAATTAATATACGTTTGAAATCGTTTAAAGTTAATGACAATCCCAGGCCAAACATAATTATAACCAGTGATATGGCTAAAATAATTCCGGTAGTTGAATTCATTATTTTAGGTTTAGTTGACGCTAAATATACACAATAATCACAATGTCATATCAAACGTAAATCTATAGGAAACAAATTATTGTGAAGAATTAATTTTATAATACCATTAAGGAATTTTTTGTCCTCTGGCTGATATCCATAAATTATACCAATCAGTTCTAGACAAATCTATATCAACTGCGCCCCTACAAGCCATTATTCTTTGAGGATTTGTTGTTCCGATAATTGGTTGGATAACTCCTGGGATCTTAAATAACCAAGCTAAGACAATAGAAGCACTTGTAGTATTGTGTTTTTCTGCCATCTCATTGATCAAATAGATGATTTTTTTATCCTCTTCAGACGCCAACTCAAGATTACCAGTAAATTTACCTCCATCAAACGGGCTATATGCTTGAATGGCCAGATTGTTTATTTGTGCATATTCTAACATGCCTTCAACTCCGTTAAAATCAATATCATTTACCCTATTGACTAAAACACCAGAATCTATTAATAGAGAATGACTTAAACTCAATTGCACTTGATTTGTAACCAATGGTTCATCGCAATATTTTTGAATGAGTTGCATTTGATGTATCGACATATTACTTACTCCAAAACTTTTCACTTTACCTTCTTTTTTTAAAATACTGAATGTTTCAGCAACCTCTTCAGGATTTAATAAAGGATCAGGGCGATGCAATAAGAAAACGTCCAAATAATCAGTATGCAAACGTTTTAAAATAGTATCAACTTGTTGTAAAAGATATTTTTGGCTTAAGTCATAAATACTTGAATCCCCTAGTTCGCGATATCGTATTCCTGCTTTAGACTGGATGATCATCTTTTCTCTTAAAGAAGGTTGGTTCCGTAAAATTTTCCCGAAAAGAGTTTCAGCCTTCCCTAGTTTATAAATATCTGCATGGTCAAAAATTGTAATTCCGATATCTAAAGCTGCTTTTATCGCTTTTTCTGCAATTAACATATCATCAGCTGTCGATTCATTGGCATCCCAATCACCACCTAAGCCCATACATCCGTAAATTAATTGTTTTTTAGACATTTATTTTGTTCGGATTATAGCCTAAATAAGGCACTTTAATTTCTTTAAATTCAATACCATATTCTTGCAACTCCTTTAATATTGGTTCATAAACTTCTTTAGCAATTGGTATCTGAACACCTGGAGTTTTAATTTCACCATTTAATATTTTTAACGTGGCAATCCCAACCGGTAATCCAACTGTTTTTGCCATCGCCGTATACGTTTGATCTTCTCCGATAACTACCATACTAGATTCTATCTGACGGGTTTCTCCTTGATATGTATAACCAAATTTGTGTTGCATCACTATCATATCTTTATCGTCTTCTTTTAGCGACCAACTATCCATCAAAATCTTCTGTAATATTTGGGCAGGTGTAGCATCCTTTAGTCCAACAATTTTATTCGGATTAAAAATATCCAGTTCCAATAATTTCTCCCACATAACATCATCTTGATCAATCTTTAAGTACGACCGAAGTTTTAATTCAACAGAATCATGAGGGTTATAGGCCAAAAAAGAATTTGTAAAATCTCGATAACTCATATTCTCTGAGTCTTCCATAACATAACTATCTTCAGTCATACCCAACTGGACAAACATATTCCATGCTCTTGAAAAACCAATACGACGAATTGTACCTCTGTATAATGTTAAAATATCTTGTAGACCATAGACTTCAAGGTATTTTAATGAATCTCTATTCGGATATGCTTCAAATTTATCACCATCATTTAAGTGTAAAATTTCTGTACGTCTAAATAATTTATGATAGGGTATATATTTATATTTTCCTTCCTGAATAAATTTTGCTGCTCCGCCTTGTCCCGCAAGTACAACATTTCTTGGATTCCATGTAAATTTATAATTCCATAAATTATCATCACTTTCAGGAGCTACCAAACCACCGGTAAACGATTCAAAAAGTAATAATTTTGCATCACTCGCATCTCTAATTTTATCGATAACCTGCATAGCACTCATATGATCAATGCCTGGGTCTAACCCTATCTCATTCATAAAAACAAGTCCTTCTTTTTTCACATCATTGTCTAACGCCTTCATTTCTTCCGAAATGTAAGATGCTGTGACCATATTCTTTTTATAAGTTATACAATCTTTAGCAACTTCAATATGAAAACGAGCCGGTAACATAGAAACGACAATATCTGCATTCTTAACAGCAGTATTTCTATCCATTTTATTAAAAATATCGAACGCGATTGCTTTACCGTTCTTATGATTCTGAACCTTAGAAATAGCTGCTTCCTTAGAAACATCAGCAACTGTAATTTGTAGATTTTCTGTATCAGATTTGTCTAGTAAATATTTTATTAATGATGATGATGAACGACCAGCACCAATAACCAAAATTTTTCTCATATCGTTTATTAAAATTTAAAACGAAAGTATGAAATTTGGACTACACTATTTAAAAAAAAATTAGGTTTTATTTAAACTCAAAATGGTGTGTGCTTTTTCAAAATCTGAATCGTCCACCATTAACTTATACTCTTCTATAAAAGCAGTGCCGATGGTATAAGTAAGATGTTCATCAACTATATAACTTTTTATTCCTTCATTTTCTAGTTTGGCCTTAGCTATATGAATTTCATGAATAAAAGTTGATCTCGCAACTATTTTTAAATTTTTATTTTGTTTCTGCACTTGAGTGAATTTATTGTTTAAATATACATTATAAAATATTATTTTTATACAAATTTTCAAATTCATGCAACGAAATTTATCTATCACTGCTTTATTAGGAATTATTGCCATTGTCTTAGGAGCATTTGGTGCTCATGCACTAAAAGAAAGATTGGCTATTGATGCATTACAGAGTTTTGAAACAGCTGTAAAATATCAAATGTACCATGTCATTGTTTTACTTTTTGTAAATACCTATGGTGGATTTTCTGCCAAAGTTAAAAACTTGATAAGTGTATTGTTTTTTATAGCCATTTTATTCTTTTCTGGTTCAATATATTCAATTACGGCGGGTGGGATCAATCCTAAATTAATTTGGTTTATTACACCTTTAGGAGGTCTTTTTTTTATAATTGGCTGGTTATTAATGTTTTTAAATTTTATAAAAAAATCTTGATTTCGTATTGTTAAAAAAAATAACGAAACCGTTTTCGTTAATAATAATATTACTTATTTTTGACCATCATTTTTAATAAAAACGAAAATGGATAACCTAACTCAATCCGTAAATTATACTATGGAACAATACGGAATAAAAAATGCCACTGTACATTGGAATCTTAGTCCTGAAAAGTTAACCGAAATTTGTATAGAGAAAGGTATTGGCAAACTTACCAGTTCTGGAACATTAGCTGTTAATACCGGAGAATTTACTGGCCGTTCACCCAAAGATAGATTCATTGTTAAAGATGATATTACCAAAGATAAGATTTGGTGGGGCGATATTAATATACCCTTTGAGGAAGATAAATTTGACAGGCTATATAACAAAGTAGTTGCATACCTTTCCGGTAAGGAATTATATGCAAGAGATGCTTATGTTTGTGCGGATGAAAGGTATCGAATGAACTTAAGAATGATAACAGAGCTTCCTTGGTCAAATTTATTCGCATATAATATGTTTTTAAGACCTGCTGAAAATGAACTTAAAAACTTCAAACCAGAATGGACAATTATTCAAGCACCTAGCTTTATGGCAGTTGCCGATGAAGACGGTACGCGACAACATAATTTTGCCATTCTCAATTTTAAAAGAAAAATTGCTCTTATTGGTGGAACCGGTTATACAGGGGAAGTTAAAAAAGGTATTTTTTCCGCTTTAAATTTTATACTCCCTGTATTTAAAGAAACATTACCTATGCATTGCTCTGCAAATGTTGGTGAAAATGGCGAAACAGCTATCTTCTTCGGGTTATCTGGTACTGGTAAAACTACTTTATCTGCAGATCCTGATAGAAAGCTAATTGGTGATGATGAGCATGGCTGGACAAAAGACAACGTTATTTTTAATTTTGAAGGAGGTTGTTATGCTAAAGTAATAGATCTCTCAGAAGAAAACGAACCAGATATTTACAATGCAATAAAACCCGGAGCTTTATTAGAAAATATTGTTTTTAAGGAAGGAACAAACGAAGTAAATTTCGAAGATGTATCTATTACACAAAACACACGTGTTAGTTATCCGATCCATCATATTGATAATATTCAAGAACCTTCATTGGCAGGCAATCCTAAAAATATTTTCTTTTTAACTGCTGATGCTTTTGGAGTATTACCTCCAATTTCAAGATTACTCCCAAATCAGGCAGCTTATCATTTTATTTCTGGATATACAGCTAAAGTTGCTGGTACCGAAGCTGGTGTAAATGAACCTCAACCAAGTTTCTCGGCATGTTTTGGCGCTCCATTTATGCCCTTACATCCTGCGGAATATGCAGAAATGTTAAGTAAAAAAATGAAAGCGTCTAATGTAAATGTGTGGTTAGTAAATACAGGTTGGACAGGCGGGCCCTATGGCGTAGGTACCAGGATGAAATTAAAATACACACGCGCCATGATCAATGCTGCAATAAATGGTGATCTTGGCCCGTATAATTATGAGGACTATCATATTCATTCTGTTTTTGGCGTTGCTCAACCTAGAAAATGTCCTGGTGTGCCCACAGAAGTATTGAGTCCCAGAGCTACTTGGAACGACGACGATGCCTATTATAAAATGGCTTTTAAACTATCAAATGCTTTTAGAAAGAATTTCGATAAATTTGAAGCTTTTGCAAATGAAGAAATAAGACGCGGCGGACCACAAAGATTTACATTCTAGGAAATACATCAGTCAATCCTAAAGTTTCCTAATCGCATCTTATATTTTCTCTGGGCAAATTGAAAATACTGGTATAATTTATAATTGACTTCCATACCATAATCAATATGAGGTTGATAATCAATTACATTTTCATAGATGTTTGAGTTGTATCTTGTAAGATTTGTAGCTCTAATATTCCATTCGGTTACATATATTCTATTTCTTGATTCTAAATAACTTTGAGTATAATAGCTCATAGGTTTTGCCGTTGCTAAATAGTTAGTAAAACCAATATCAATTATAATGATTTCATACTCTAAACTATCATTGGCTATTCTAACAGGTTCCTCTTTTTGATCATCTGTAGTAGCTACGGTTTTTTTAGGAGTACCACAGCTAAACATTAAAAAACCTAAAATTGATAACGTATAAATTATATTCCTCATAATAAATGATTTATATTAACAATCACCACAAATATTATTCCAAATTTACTAAATAAAAGGGTTATTTTGAATATATCTCTTGTTTGATTTAATCACCTTAAATTCTCCTCAATTAAGGTCGATTAAAATTCTAATTTCAACTGAATATCAAATACGTCTTCCTTCTTTTTAATATTTGTATTTAAATTAGTTAATGATAGCCCTAATAACCTAACCGAGTTATGCATTTTTTCTTGATATAATAACTCTTTTGCAACGTCAATTAATAGCTTTTTATCATTTATAAAATATGCCAATGTTTTACTTCTTGTTTGTAAAGAAAAATCGCTATACTTAATTTTTAGTGTTACTGTTTTACCAGATACTTTTGTTTTTTTTAGCCGTTTTTCTAATTCACTTGCTATCCGTTCCAGTTTTTCTAACATATATATTTCTGACGTGAGGTTTGTTAGAAATGTATGTTCTGTAGCAACTGATTTTCGTATCCTATCAGTTTTAACTTTACTATTGTGGATACCTCTTACTATATTATAATAGTGAGGCCCTGACTTCTTAAAATGTTGTGTTAAAAATTCTACGGACTTCTCTTTTAAATTTTCACCAGTAAAAATACCCAGATTATACATTTTTGCTGCGGTAACTTTGCCAACACCATAAAATTTCTCAATTGGTAATTTTTCCAAAAATAATATCACATCTTCAGGTGGTACGGTTTTCTGTCCGTTGGGTTTATTAATATCTGATGCTACTTTAGCGATAAACTTGTTTATGGAAATACCTGCTGAAGCATTCAGCCCTAATTCATCAAAAATACGTCGTCTAATTTCTTTAGCTAACACAGTAGCTGAAGGCAAGTCCTTTTTATTATGAGTCACATCTAAGTACGCTTCATCTAAAGACAAGGGTTCAACCAAATCTGTATACTCAAAAAAGATCTGTCTTATTTTGTTCGAGATCTCTTTATAGCGATCAAAACGCGGTTTTACAAAAATTAAGTGGGGACAATTTTTTCTCGCTAATACACCACTCATTGCTGACCGAACTCCGAATTTACGTGCCTCATAACTGGCAGCGGCAACTACACCTCTATCACCACCTCCTCCAACAGCAAGAGGCTTGCCTCTTAACTCAGGGTTATCTAACTGCTCTACAGAAGCATAGAAAGCATCCATATCAATATGGATTATTTTACGATATTGTTCACTTTCATTCACATTATAAAACTACAAAATCTTACAATTTTCTTTTACTAAAAAAACAGGAACTATAAAATTCAGTATTGCTTATAGAACTTTAAAAAATGTAATGATAGCTATAACTCCGGTTAATATACTTAAAATTAGATTTAAATTTTTTAGAATAATCTCTCTAAAATAGAATTTAATAAAAACTCATTTATATAAAGAAAAAATAAGTTAAATAATGCTTAAAATTTTTCAACTTCCTTGTTTTTAACATGTTATTTGTATTTATTGCAGTTATGAAAAATTCTATTTTAATATGTTCTATATTACTTTTTACGATGTTAACATATTCTCAAGAAAAGGAAAAACCTAAAGTTAATTTATATGAAAATTTATTTAGCGTTAAATTATCATATATTACAAAACTATCAGAAAAATGGTCATTACAAAATGAATTGGAAATTTCTAACGCACATGATTTTAATGAATTAGAATTTACCCCCATATCTATGAATTATAATATTACAAAAAAATGGAAAGTTTTTGGTGGCCCTAAACTGAGATATTCTTTTCTAAAAGATGATTTTTATATTCCCAGTCAATCCAACTTTAGCGTATTGACTCAAGTGGGTACACGGTATGATTTTAGTACTGCTTTTTTTGGAGAAATATTATATGAGTATAAGCTTGTCAATAAGAATTTTAATCAAGCTATAGAACCTAGTGGAGGTAACTTAAAATTTGGAGTTGGTTTTAAATTTTGATTTCATATAATAAAAAAGGTTGTCTATAAAATGGACAACCTTTTTTATTTAGTTAATATTTTCTCTTCTCAGGGAAGTTCCGGCGGGGCTTATACTACACCTTGAGCTAGCATAGCGTCAGCTACTTTAACAAAACCTGCAATATTGGCTCCTCTAACATAATCAATATACCCATTCTCATCTTTACCAAATTTGATACAAGAATCATGAATATCTGACATAATTTTCTTTAGTCTTTCGTCTACCTCATCACGTGTCCAATTGATACGTAATGAATTTTGACTCATTTCTAATCCAGAAGTTGCAACACCACCGGCATTAGAAGCTTTACCCGGAGCATATAAGATTTTTGCTGCCTGAAAAGCATGTACTGCTTCCGGTGTAGAAGGCATATTTGCGCCTTCACTTATAACATAACATCCATTAGCTAACAATGTCTTTGCTTCTTCACCATTAACTTCATTTTGTGTTGCGCAAGGCATCGCTACATCACATTTAACACCCCAAGGTCTTTCCCCTGCAAAGAATTTTGCGTTAGTATACTTCTTAACATATTCGTTAATTCTACCACGTCTTTCATTTTTAATCTCCATTACATAGGCTAATTTATCAGCATCAATACCATCAGCATCATAAATATATCCTGATGAGTCAGATAATGTTACAACTTTAGCACCTAATTGAGTAGCTTTTTCACAGGCATATTGAGCTACATTACCCGAACCTGAAACAGTAACAGTTTTACCTTTTAAAGTATCTCCTTTTGTTTCTAGCATACTTTGAGCAAAGTATACAGTACCATAACCCGTAGCTTCAGGACGAATTAATGAACCGCCCCAAGACATCCCTTTACCGGTCAATACTCCAGTAAACTCATTTCGTATTTTTTTATACATACCAAATAAGAATCCTATTTCTCTACCACCTACACCAATATCTCCTGCAGGAACATCAGTATTCGCGCCAATATGACGAGATAACTCAGCCATAAAAGCATGGCAAAAACGCATAATTTCGTCATCTGATTTTCCTTTAGGATCAAAATCAGAACCGCCTTTACCACCACCCATTGGCAGTGTTGTTAATGCATTTTTAAATACTTGCTCAAAAGCTAAGAATTTAAGAATACTTAAATTAACTGAAGGGTGAAAACGCAAACCTCCTTTGTAAGGTCCAATTGCAGAGTTCATTTGAATTCTAAATCCTCTGTTCACCATAATTTCTCCACTGTCATCAACCCAGGGAATTCGGAACATAATTACTCTTTCAGGTTCAACCATTCTTAGTAAAATGTTTTTACCATTATAAATCTCTTGACTAGCAATATAAGGGATCACTGTTTCCGCTACTTCCTCTACTGCTTGTAAAAACTCTGGTTCATGTTGGTTACGTTGCTTCACCAAATCCATAAAACCTTTTATTTTTGATTTCATAATTTTAATAGGTTATTTTTATTTATTTTACAATTTATTGCCAACAAAAGTAATTAAATTTACCATATTATTAATTGATAATAATTATAATTTTTATAATTTTTTATTCGTATAAGACCCATTAAAATAACCTATCAAAAGTTAATTTTCGTCTGACAAACGAATAGGTTATATGATAAAAGAAAAATAGTAGATTTTTTAGTGGAATAATCATTAAATAAAGTAGGCCTAGACCAACGTAATTTATGTATTTTTCGTTTTTGAATATAAATTAAAAATGAAAAAAATTATGTAGGTTTGCAACCTAATCATGAAATGATAATGTTAGATAAAGTACATAAGTTAATTGATGAAGCGAAGGACTTTAAAGCTACTTCTAAGGATGAAATTGAAGCATTCAGAATAAAGTACTTAGGGAGTAAAGGATTACTAAAAGATTTATTCGCTGAATTTAAAAATGTTGATGCTGAATTGCGTAAAGATTTCGGACAAGCTTTAAATACATTAAAAAATACTGCTACCAATAAAGTTACAGAACTAACAAATGCTATTGAAAACACCTCCGAGCATAAAAGTATTTATGGTGATCTAACAAGACCTGCTGAACCTATTGAATTGGGGGCTCGTCATCCAATATCAATTGTGAAAAATCAAATTATTGAGGTATTTTCCAGGATTGGTTTTACTATATCTGAAGGACCTGAAATTGAAGATGATTGGCATAATTTTACAGCTTTAAATCTACCAGAATATCATCCTGCAAGAGATATGCAGGACACTTTCTTTGTAGAAAAAGATCCGGATATGCTTTTGCGTACGCACACTTCTTCAGTGCAAATTCGCTATATGGAAAATAACAAACCACCTATACGAACCATCTCTCCAGGACGTGTATTTAGAAATGAAGATATTTCTGCACGTTCACATTGTATTTTTCATCAAGTGGAAGGATTATATATTGATACCGATGTGTCATTTGCCGATTTAAAACAAACGTTGATTTATTTCACTAAAGAAATGTTTGGGAAATCTAAAATTAGATTACGCCCTTCTTATTTCCCTTTTACTGAACCTAGCGCCGAAGTTGATATTTATTGGGGACTTAAAACAGAAACTGATTACAGAATCACAAAAGGCACAGGTTGGTTAGAAATAATGGGCTGCGGTATGGTAGATCCTAATGTTTTAAAAAACACCAATATAGATCCTGAGAAATATAGTGGTTTTGCTTTCGGAATGGGAATTGAACGCATAGCTATGTTATTATATCAAATACCCGATATTAGAATGTTATTTGAAAATGATATCCGATTTTTGAAACAATTTAAGTCTGTTATCTAATACTATGAGCCTTAAAAATTTCTTAGCAAATAAGAGCTATCATTGCATCAAACTTAAAAAAACGGCGACCAATCATTTTGAAATTAAAGCTAAAATAAATGGTAAAAAAGGTCAATTTATTTTAGATACAGGTGCTTCCAATTCATGTGTTGGCTTTGATGAAATTGAAAAATTTAGTCTAATTACTGAAACATCTGATCATAAAGCCGCTGGTGCCGGAGCTGGAGAAATTGATACACAAATTTCTAAAAAGAATAAAATACAAATAGGTGATTATAAGTTAAAAAAAGTGCATTTGGTACTACTAGATCTAACCCACATCAACAACGCTTTAACCAAACAAAACGCAAAACCTGTGAACGGAATTATTGGTGCTGATATTTTGGAAAAAGGAAAAGCCGTGATTGATTATAATAAGAAAAAATTATATCTTTTAAAATAAACGCTATGAGCTCATCTTCAGACAATCGATATAACCTTAGAGGCGTTTCTGCTTCAAAAGAAGATGTACATAAAGCTATTTCTAATATTGACAAAGGTCTTTTCCCAAAAGCATTTTGTAAAATTGTTCCTGATCATTTGACCAATGACGATGATTATTGTTTAGTAATGCATGCTGATGGTGCCGGTACTAAATCATCATTGGCATATATGTATTGGAAAGAGTCAGGAGATCTTTCAGTTTGGAAAGGTATAGCTCAAGATGCGTTGATCATGAATGTTGATGACCTATTATGTGTTGGAATAACAGATAACATATTATTATCATCAACTATTGGGAGGAATAAAAATGTAATTCCTGGTGAAGTAATTTCTGAGATCATTAATGGTTCTGAAGCCTTATTAAAAGACTTGTCAGCTTTTGGTGTAACTATTCATTCTACCGGTGGCGAAACTGCTGATGTAGGTGACTTGGTAAGAACTATTATAGTTGACTCAACTGTTACCGCAAGAATAAAAAGGAGTGAGGTTATAGATAATGCTAATATTAAAGCTGGTAATGTTATAGTAGGTTTAGCTTCTTTCGGACAGGCTACGTATGAAACTTCTTATAATGGTGGGATGGGTAGTAACGGTTTGACTTCTGCTCGTCATGATGTTTTCAGCAAATATCTTGCAGAAAAATATCCGGAAAGTTATGATCATGCTGTGCCTGACGACTTAATTTATTCCGGAAACGTTAAATTAACTGATGCTGTTGCCGATGTTACACTTAATGCAGGAAAATTGGTGCTTTCTCCAACACGCACTTACGCACCAATCATAAAAGAAATTTTAAATAAATATCGTTCGCAAATTAACGGAATGGTTCATTGTAGCGGTGGTGCTCAAACTAAAATTCTACATTTTATAGACAATCTTCATGTCATAAAGGATAACTTATTTGAAATACCTCCTTTATTTAAATTAATCCAAGAACAATCAAGTACTGATTGGAAAGAAATGTATCAGGTTTTTAATTGTGGGCATCGAATGGAATTATATGTACCACAGGAAATAGCCAATGATATAATTACTATTTCAAACTCATTTAATGTTGATGCTAAAATTGTAGGCAGGGTCGAATCATCATCAGAAAAAAAATTGACTATTAAAAGTATTTATGGTGAGTTTGTTTATAATTAAATATCATTATTTTATTTGTACTTTTACCTTCGCAATATTTTGTACTGAATTTAGTTTTAAGAATAAACAAATATCATTTTGATTAAAAGGATTCTTCCATATATACTTTTAAGTAGTTTTTTGGTTCTATTTTTTAGTTGCTCAACTAAAAAAGATGCTTTTTTAAATAGGAACCTGCATACGCTTGCCACTAAATATAATGTCCTTTATAATGGCAATGTTGCTTTTGACCAGGCAAAACAAGTTTTAGATGATAATTACAATGATAATTTTTGGGAACTATTACCGATTGAACCTTTAAAAATTGAAGAAGAAAAATTAGAATTACCAACTGTAAAAGTTAAACAGCAATCAGATGAAGAAAGCACTGCACAGGGATTTGACAAAGCTGAAGAAAAAGCTATAAAAGCGGTTCAAAAACACTCGATGGACCTTAATGGAAGGGAACGTAACTCTCAAATTGATGATGCCTATTTATTATTAGGTAAAGCTAGGTATTTTTCACAACGATTCGTACCTGCGCTAGAAGCATTTAATTATATTCTAGGAAATTATACCGATGGTGATCTAAGAGATGAAACAAGAGTTTGGCAAGCCAAAACATTGGTAAGATTGCAAAATGAGAAATTGGCTTTAGAAACATTAAAGTTTCTATTAAAAAATGAATATCTCTCTTTAGAGATTATTGAAAATGCACATACAGCGATGGCAATGGCCTTTACTTCATTAGATAGTACAGATTTAGTAATCCGTCATTTAGATAGTGCTGTTTTCTTTTCTGACAATGTCAAACTTAAAGCTCGAAATTTATTTATTTTGGGTCAATTATATAGAAACCAGCAAAAAATTGATTCGTCAAACATGGCTTTTGAAGCATTGACAAATTTTAAAAAAGCACCGCTGAGATATAAAGTTCATGCTTATATAGATAGAGCGAAAAATTATTCAACAAAAGATAGCACGGAGTTAATTTTTGCTACTTTAGATAAGTTAATTGATGATAGAGATAATAGACCTTTTCTGGATGAACTTTTTTATCAAAAAGGATTAATAGAAGTTCAGAATGATAGTTTTGCAAAAGCTGCTTTAAATTTTGAAAAATCACTTAGAACATTACAATCCAAAGACTTTCAAAAAGAATTATCCTACGAACAATTAGGGAATATACATTTTGATCAAGCCAATTTTCAGCCGGCAGGTGCATACTATGATAGTGTTATTCAGATTACTAAAAACAAAAATGCAAAACGCATAAGACGTATTGTTAGAAAGCGCAAAAGCTTAGAAGAAGTAATTCTATATGAAAATATAGCTAAACACAATGACAGCATCTTAAAAATTGCTGCCTTACCCAAAGAAGAACAGGAACAATTTTATCAATTGTATATTGACGAGTTGAAAAAAGAGGAAGAAGATGCTAAGAAAAAATTGGAAGAAGCTAATAGCAATTCTGGTTTAGCCAATTTTACAGATGATACTTCTAAAGATGTCTCTAATGGCGGTAAATTCTATTTTTATAACACTCAAGTAGCAGGTTTTGGCAAACAAGAATTCCGCAAATTATGGGGTAATAGAGCCTTAGAAGATAACTGGCGCTTATCAAACAAAAAAGCATCAACCAAAGGGCAAAATCAATTGGAAATTCTTGCAGCTGCGAATGTTTTTGATAATTCTAAAAAATATGAACTCGATTATTATTTGAGTAGAATTCCTACAGAAAAAAGGCAAATTGACAGTATCTCATCACAAAGAAATGACGCTTATTATAAGTTAGGATTAATTTATAAAGAACAATTTAAAGAATATCCTCTAGCAGCCAAAAGGTTAGAAAAACTATTGAGCTTTAATCCTAAGGAAAATCTTGTACTACCAATAAATTATCACCTCTATAAAATATATGCCGAATTTAATAGTGATAAAAGCAATAAATATAGAGAAGCAATCGTTAACAATTATCCAGATTCTAGGTATGCTGCTATTATCTTAGATCCGGAAAACGTTCTTGCTTCTGATGAAAAAGACAATTCGCCTGAAGGTGTATATAATGATGCCTATTGCGATTATGATTTTTACCGATATGAAGATGCTTTACAAAAATCTGAAAATGCGATAAAGCAATTTGAAGATCTGCCAATAATTCCTAAATTTGAATTATTAAAAGCGTATATCTTAATGAAGACTAAAGGTGTAGTTGCTTTCAAAGAAGCTTTAGATTTTGTTGCTATTAATTATCCTAATACTGAAGAAGGTAAACACGCTGTTAGAATTTTAGGCGGATTGAATAGTGTTGATACAAATAATGATAATAAATAAATTAGTATTAAAAAGAAGATAGTTACTCCCCAATTGTCTATGAAAAAGGTCCTAATGTAAACGGAGTATAAATTAAAAATGTAAAAAATTATGTTTTCTGAAAAAAAATCAAATCCAAGTCAAGTATTAGCT
>Ga0209633_10001238_pt1 | contig 27057 bp, 30 predicted proteins | sample Cruoilmetagenom1_FD_187290 | JGI IMG/M metagenome (GOLD analysis project Ga0209633, IMG submission 187290) | Oil polluted marine microbial communities from Coal Oil Point, Santa Barbara, California, USA - Sample 1 (SPAdes) (version 2) | ecosystem: Environmental > Aquatic > Marine > Oil seeps ...
GGGGGAAGGGCCGCGTGGGGTCTGTATCACTACTGCGGCCAACCGGCGACGACCTGGTATGGTTTCGCATCAGCCATCTTTGACCGCGCAAAGTCCATGGGTTTTGACCTGGGGGTGAACGTCAAACCCATTACCACAAGCGACTATCCGACCCCGGCAAAACGCCCAAAATCGACCATTCTCGACTGCAGTAATATCAAAAATCGGTATAATATCGACCAGCCCGACTGGCGTGTACGGCTGGATGCGATTATCCAGGCCGAATGTGCCGGTCAGAAGTAATCAATTGATTCGGGAGTAGGTCCGTGGAAATGGAAATGAATGATATGTTTGATGAGAGTGGTTGCGGCGGCAGTGAGCCCGTTGCCTTGCAGATTGTAGACGATAGCATGGAACCCGAGTTTAAAAAAGGCAACATCATTGTCATCGATAGCTCAGGCGTGATTGAACATGAATGTTATGTCGTGGCGAACGTTGAAAACGGTCCGATCTTTCGCCAATTACTGATCGAAGAGGGTCGCTACTTTATTCAACCATTGAATGAAGCCTATATGCATGAGCGGCGCGAAATCACTAAAGACGCCATCCATGCGCGGGTGGTCCAGCAGGCTGGCCCGAAGGGTAAAAGGAAAGATCGTAAGCATTATTTATAAAAGCTGAAAATATTTGCCACGAAGTCTCGAAGGCACGAAGATTTTATAATGCTGAACTGAAGTGGCTCTGATTTATTCTGACAGACAGTGTATTAACCTAACTTCCGCAAGCTACCCTGAGCAGACATTCACATCAGTTAGTCAAAGAGCTACTACACATGCATCCCCTATCGGTTTGTTCATACCAATAGAACTTTTTCGGGCGAGGGATATCTGAGCACTTGTCCAGCAGGAACCAGCATATTTATCAAAAGGGGCTGAACAATTGTCGGAATTTTTTACGTTTTTCTGATCGGAAAATAAGACGTGTGTGTTAACACGCTGTAAACGCTGGTTAAATATTGCTGGCATAATAAATGCTAATTTGTTTAGTTGAAGACGAAGGAATCGCTGGGTGTCTTCAGAGCATCAGCGCCTTGTACTGCACATAGGCCCGCTGACGCAAGTAATCTGATCATCTCGTCTATTACTTTTAGCACCTAAACAAATGGAGGATAAAGATATGAAATTCGTTCATTACGTGGTGGCTTTGATTTTGAGCAGTCTTATTCTCGCGGGAGGCGCCGCAATCGCCATCTAATATTCATTGAAACGCATCATTTACCAAACGTTTAATTTCCACATTTCGATAACGTCGGCAGTGCCGAGGAGGTGTGCCATGCCACCACAATTCGAAAGGGGTTAGGTAAGTACTAGAAATTGCTGATGTTAACTATACGGACCCAGCGAAGTCCGGATAGTAACGGTTAGGCTTCCTGCCATTAAGGCGATGAGTCATAAATCTCAACAAAATTCATAGGAGATAGATATGCACATGCTTAAATCCCTGTTACATACTATCGGTCTGTTCATTGTTCTTGGTTACAGATGGCCTAGTTTCAGGTACGGATGGAATCATCTTTCACGATGCGTCTAGCTTATTTTCTGGAGTGAGTAGTTTTTTTGATATCTTTATTGAATTGGACCAAACATTAATTGACAGTTTACCACTGTATAGTGGCGATATTACTGTAGAGCCTAAGATGGAGTTTAGGGTGCCAGAACCGGAGTCGTTTACTCTCCTTATTTTTGGAATAATGGGGATGGCATTTGCGGTAAGAATCCGAAGCAAAACAATACTCCAGATGCACAGAACCTAACAGCGTGGCTTGAGTTCTGGCCTCGCCTTCTATGAAATCCGTCATATGATGATCCCTCAACTGGAAAGTAGTATTGTATCACCCATTGAGTTTTCACACAGTCTGGGCCGTTTTGAGACCTTCAGCAGACTACGGCTAGAATAACCGGGCACTGTCTGTCAGGTTAAGTCAGAGCCGCTGCAACTGAACTCCCAGCTTAGCATCGTAGCGCCTATTTAGTTTCCAATTATTGTTTGCTTGGTGTCTTGGTGGTGGGTTTTGTTTTACTGGTTTGCGCTTAACTGTTCCGGCCGTAGCTTTGCCGTGAAGAACTCATCGGCATCATCGATATCGACGGTGTTGCCATCCTTATCGATCATGACCTGTTCGAATTCATTCCAGCCACGCAGACCGGTCTTGAGTGAGATGACATTGCCATAACCCATCTCCTGCAGGACCAGGGCGGCGAGGGCACTGCGTCGTCCTGAACGACAGACAAGGATGACCTCTTTATCCCGCGCATGGGCCAGTTCCGGCTCGGTTTCTTCATAATCGAATTCACAGGCGCTTTCCAGGATACCGCGGGGGACATTGACAGAACCCTCGATGCGCATGGCATCGAATTCATAGGGTTCGCGAACGTCGATGATTAAGGGCTTCGATTCCTGAAGTTTCTCGGCCAGATCCCAGGGAAAGATTTCCTGGATGTGTTGCAGACATTCGTCAACGAGTTGAGTAAATGTTTTCATGTAAAGGTTTCTATGAGGATGAAACGGTGCTGCGTTGCATACCGTATTCAACCGCCATCACGGCAGCCTCGACACGGGAATGGACTTCCAGCTTGCGCAGGATGGCCTTGACGTGCAGCTTGACCGTACCATCGGAGATGCCAAGGTTGCGTGCAATGGCCTTGTTGCTCTGACCTTCGGCCAACAGCCCAAGGATCTCTGTTTCACGCGGGGTAAGATGGGAGAAAGGCGTGATTTTTTCATTTTTATGGCTGTCGCTTTTGCCTTGTACAGCCCGGGCCAGGATTGGCGCCAGGTCCGGTGCCACGACCGTTTTACCGGCGACGATATCGCGTAATGCCAGCACCAGATCATCGGGCTCCATGTCTTTCAACAAATAACCCTGAGCGCCTGCCCGCAATGATTCCACCAGATCTGATTCTTCACTACTGGTGGTGAGCATGGCGATGGGCATTTCAAGCCCTTTGTCGCGCAACATAGCTAAAACACCCAAACCATCGATAACCGGCATGCGCATGTCGAGCAGGACGACATCGGGTTTGAGTTCTTCAATTAACGGCAGACATTCCTGACCACTGTTGACCGAGGCGACAACTTCAATACCTCGACTACTTAATAGTCCTTCCAGGCCGACACGGAACAGGGTGTGATCATCAATTAATAAGACGCGTAAATTCATGGGACAACTCGTTTCACTGGTGGACTAACTTCTACCGGGATACTCTGGTAAGCGGGGGAGGTGTTATATTTGAATTGCAGGATCACCTGGGTGCCTTCGCCATGCTCACTGTCGATGCGAATTTTGCCGTCGATCTGTTTGGCCCGATCAGACATGATGTTTAATCCATAGTGATCAACTTTATCATTACCCGATTCGGTCGAGATACCGATACCATCATCCTCGACCATGATCATGCACTTACCGTTCGGGTCACTACGTAACAATATTCGAACATTGTGCGCATCGCTATGCTTGCGAATATTATTCAGGGCTTCCTGGATAATTCGCAGTACCTGTACTTCGATACTGGCGGACATGTGCACCAGGTTCCATTCTTTTTGCAGGAAAATATGAATACCGGTCTGTTTGCGGAAGCGATCCACCAGATGTTGCACAGCCGGTACCAGGCCACGATGATCGATGGGCGCACGGAAATGGGTAATCAGTTCACGCAGTTCGGCATAGGCCTCATCGAGATTGTTTTCGATCTGTTCCATTTCATGCCAGATGGCCTGTTCACGTCCCTGGCGCAAGGTTTCATCCAGAACACGCACCTGGAAACGCAGACTGGCCATGGTTTGGGCCAGTGAGTCGTGCAGTTCGTGGGCGATACGGGTGCGTTCTTCCATGATCGACAGGCGGTTGGATTCTTCATCCGAGCGTGCCTTATCGATGGCCATCCCCAGGTGACGACCGATGCTGGTCAACAGGTCCTCGATGCCCTTGGGATCGACATAATCTTCACGATAGACGAACAGGTTGTACACCCCCAGGGTGCGATCCCGGTATTGCAGGGGCACGACCACCATACCGATATCTTCCTTGCCAAAAAAGGCCCGGCCGACGATTTTGTCGCATTCCTTGATGTCACGTTGAAACAGCACTTTGCCTTCACTGTAGGCGCTGCCACACAGACAGCTTTCTGAGGGAATGAGTTGCTCTCTGGCCATCAGATCATCATCCAGTCCGATACCGGAAACCAGCCGCATCTGGCCGTCTTCCGTGGCCAGTCTGACCAGGGCAGCCCGGGCATGCACGACATCCTTCAATGTGTGCAGGAAACGGGTCAGCAGGTCTTCGAGGTCGCGGGAGACGTTAATACTGGCTGCGACATCATAGATGATCTCCAGGGAGCGGGTTTTTTGTTCGATATGGCGGGTCTGTTTGCGTACCTGGCTTTGCATGTCTTCCGACAGGTTTTGCAGGGTATGTCCAAACTTGTTGATATCCCTGGCCAGGTTGGCGAATTCACCGGGGTAATTGGTGGGCAGGCGGGCCGACAGATTACCGTCATGCATTTCCACGGCCCAGTTGCGTAAATGGGTCAGTGGGGCCAGCAGGTAATTCTGGATCCGGTAGAACATGACGCCCAGCAGGCCCAGGGCTACCACGGTCAGGGCGGTGACGATGGAATAATAATAAATCGCCTCAATCTTGTAAGCTGCACCCCACAGACTGAACATTCCGAGGCCCAGTATCGTGGTACAGAGAGATAAAAACAGGATACACAGGCGGCCGCGCCACAGGCCACGAAACAGCTTGTTATGCAGGCGAGTGGTTTCCTCCTCGAAGGGCAGGGCAGTTCCGAGCAAGGCTGATTTTTCAGTGTGAACAGACGGGATACTACTCATGGCTTCCACTGGCGGCTGTTGGCAAGTCCTTAAATATTAACAGAATCTGACAAAGAACAGACCGGAATTTACACTATATTATCAATAAAACCCCTGTCATTCTCCGGTGTTTGCCTTATTGGGCCGGTTTATAATTGGGGTCATTAGGGTTCTTGAAGATGAAGTTTTTTTCGCCATTATCCAGTTCGACAAAATCGATTTCAGTTTTATTCAAAAGATCCAGGCTGACTGCGGCCACCACGATGGTGATACCCTCAGAGGCGTAACTCAGATCCTTGTCATTTTCTTCATCGGCAAAGCCCATACCATACTGGATACTGCCATCGGCCTGACGGGTGGCGGCGATACGCAGGGGCAGGCCTTCTGCCTGGCCCTGTTTGGCTGATTCCTTGATTTGTTGAGCGGCTGCGGGTGTTACTGTAATCACGGATTACCTCCGGTTGGTTGCGTTGCATTGGCGGACAAAGTCGACAAATCGCCTTGTCCAGTGATTTTGCCTGGTATCCCGCAGATGGGCATAACAGGCAAGCAGGTTCTTATATATAAGGCCATCTTGCTGTCCATCAATCCCGTAGCCACGTAAAACTTTGTAAACGGATTTGATGGACGAGTCGAGATTTTCCAGTCCTGAATAATGGAATTCATGGCCGACTATCTCTTTTTCGACGGATTTGCCGTCGTTGGGCCAGGGATGCTGCGCATTTTCCTTCAGCCGGATATAGCCTCGGCCCTGGGGTTTAATATGCATTTGCACATCGGCCGGGATAATGCCAACCATCTCATGTGATTGATCGTGCCAGTGGATGCGTCTGGCCAGATACATCAGGCCACCGCATTCGGCATACGTCGGCAAACCTTGCTCGATGGCATCATGGATGGATTGGCGCATGGATGCGTTGGCATTAAGCGGTGATAGAAAGGATTCCGGAAAGCCGCCACCGATGAATAAGCCGTCCACCGCCGGTAATTGTGTGTCCTGCAGGGTGTCAAAAAAGATCAGTTCGGCACCGGCCTGTTTGAGGGCATCCAGATCATCGGGGTAATAAAAGCCAAAGGCCGCATCTCTTGCGATGCCGATTTTAATATCAGGACTTATTGTCTCAACAGCCTGGGATTTTTTAATCGCGAGTGCAGGAGCCTTGTGGGCAATATGGATCAGTTTCTCAAGATCGACCTGCTCGGCCACCAGTTTGCCGATGGTTTTGATCTTGTTATCGACCTCAGGCGCTTCATTGCTTGGCACCAGACCGAGGTAGCGTTCATCGATCTCCATGGCGGGGTCCCTGGCCACGGCACCGATCACCGGTATATCCGTATAATGCTCTATAACAGCGCGTAGTTTTGATTCATGGCGTTGCCCCCCGACCTGATTAAAGATCACGCCCGCAATATGAATGTCTTTACAAAAACTTTGGTAGCCCAGCAACAGGGGGGCAATGCCGCGGGTCACACCACGCACATCGATCACCAGCACAACCGGGGTTTGCAGCAGTTTGGCGAGGGCAGCATTACTGTTTGAGCCGTCCAGATCCAGGCCGTCATACAGGCCCTTATTACCTTCGATCAGGCTTATCTCTGCGCCTGCACCATACTGATTGACCCGTTGCAGGATCTCATTATGTTGCATGGTATAAAAATCGAGGTTGATACAGGGACGTCCTGTCGCGCGCCCGAGCCACATGGGATCAATATAGTCGGGACCCTTTTTAAACGGTTGCACGATATGGCCCGCCTGACTCAGGGCGTGACACAAACCGATACTGACCGTGGTTTTACCGGAGGACTTGTGTGCCGCGGAGATGAGGAGACGATCCATGGTCAATTGACCTTCGCTGGATAGCAGGACTTGATATTAAAAAACCCTGCCTGCGCGGGCAGACAGGGTTTGCATAGAATGATGCGAGTGTTACTCGGCAGCCTTGTGATGAGGATCGATGTTGGCATCTGACATGTTGTCGGGTAAGACGCGCAGGATCTTCACTACCAGGGCGACCATAATCAGTGACAGGGCAAAACCGCCTATGCCGAGCATGGTTTCTGCCAGGGTCGGGGTGTAGGCGTTGATGCCGCCATCAAAGAAAGAGCTTTCCACAATCTTGCCCGGGAACATTTCAAGCGGGTAGGCTTGGCCACCGATAATAATGATGTAGATGGTCGCCAGGCCACCGAGGATGACCATCACGCAGGCGGCACTGATCATGCTGCGGCTTTTGGCCGTCGCCGGGAAATACAGCAGGAACAGGGGCAAGAAACCACCAACCAGCATGGTGCCAAACCAGAACAGTTGCGTGTACACGCCACCATCACTCAGGATGAAGGCTTCAACACCATGGTGTTCAGTGGCATACAGGTTGGTCAGATGGAAGGCCACGACAAAGTAGAGCACTGCGGCGATAAACACGCCTAACAGATTCTTCATGCGGCGTACGGTGGCATCACCCAGTTCACGCTCAGACCAGCTGTAGGCGGCCATCATCACCAGGATGAAAATGGCCAGGCCGTAGGCGAAGGACATAATGATAAACATCGGCGCCATGATCGCGGCATCATAGGCCTGACGTGCTACCAGAAAACCAAAAATAGAACCGGTACCGGTGGTGAGTATCAGGCGCCAGAAGAAGGCGGCAAAACCGGCATACCTGCTGTACTTGTTCATGCGCTTTTCCATCATGAACCAGATATAGACCGCGACAATAGCGAAGAAACCGTTGTACAGGATCATGTTCCAGGCAAAGATGGATTTGAAATTGTAGATGGTCATGGCAACCACCAGACGATCGGGTTGACCAAGGTCGAGGACTAATACTGTCAAACCGCCCAACAACAGGCAAAGCGACAGGAAGGCCGACAGCGGGGCCAGGGGTTTGTAGGCCTTTTTGCTGAATACCGATGAGATAGAGGCTACGTTGAGGGCGCCGGATGCCGCGACGATCAGGAATACGGCAAACACGTGCGGCATTCCCCAGACAATCTGGTTGGTCATGCCGGTCACATGGTGACCGTTGTGTTCCATATAGAGTGCCGCCAGTCCACCTGCTGCGACAATGAGTCCCAGAATTCCCAGTAATGCAAAGTAGCCAAAGCTACGGCCTTCGATTTCGAGATATCTGATTGCTTTCATCGTTTCCGCCAACCTGAATTTATCGTTTTAGTCTTAAAGTCCTTGATAACGGACGCCGGTGTTCAAGCCGAGATCGGCACGAATCTGTTTACCACCATGTTGCTTGAGACGTTGGGAAATCTCACTTTGGGGATTATTCAAATCACCAAAGTACATCGCCTTGTGACCTTCGGCATTACAGGCCTCAACACAGGCCGGTGTACCGTCTTTGTCTACGCGGTGAACGCATAGAGTACAGCTTTCCACCGTACCTATGCCGCGTGGGGCATGCGGTTTCTGATCGGTCAGGGGCTCGTGGATAAAGGAACGGGCCTTGTAAGGGCAGGCCATCATGCAATAGCGACAGCCAATACAAATGTGTTTGTCGACCAGTACAATGCCATCGGCACGTTTCATGGAGGCGCCGGTTGGGCACACATCCACGCAAGGCGGGGTTTCACAGTGTTGACACATCAGTGGTAGAGATTGCACGTGACCGGTTTGTTTGTCGGTGAGTTTGACCTTGCGAATCCATTGCGCCTGTTGCTCAGCAGAGGATTTTGTTTCAGTACTGCCCCAGCCATTTTCTGTCTTACAGGCTGTTACACAATCGGTACAACCGGTTTCACATTTGCTGGTATCGATCAGCATACCCCAGCGAACTTTGCTGGAAACAGCCTGATCGGCGGGGCGGGCTTGAACTTCATATAACATTACGCCGGGGGCGATTGTCAGACCGGCGACACCGGCGGCCTGGCCAAGAAACCGGCGGCGATTCATATCGGTATCTTGATTCATTTAGTGACTCCCCTTGGATAGGTGGCGGTATTGGGTCTTTTCCGGCTTGTCGGCGTGGCACTCGAAGCAATCGACATTCACCGCAGCATAGGTGTGACAACTGCTGCAGAAGTGATCCTTACTACCAACGCGGGCGACCTTACCGTCCTTTCCCGGTGCGTTGTGACACTCGATACATTCTTTCAGACTGTGCTTACTGGTGCGGATACCGCGGTGCATGGTGTCATCACGTTGATGGAGCATATACTCCATGTGATTTTTACGCATGTCCGCAGTGGGTTCTACACATTGTTCCCCTTTGCCTTTTGGAACGGAAGGCATCAGGTCAGCGGCCTGGCTTGTCAGGGGCAGGGCCAGCAACAGGCTGACCCCGATTAGTGTGACAAGTTTGTGTATGTATCTAGGTAAAAACACCATGCTTATCCCCAAACTTTATTGTTATTCACCCATACCCATGTCGATGTAGCCAGTCGGGCATACATCCTGGCAGATATGACAACCTACGCACTTGGAGTAATCGGTTGCAACATAACGGCCCATGGTTGCTTCTTTCTTGGGTACACGGAAAATTGCATCTTGCGGACAGAAGATGACGCAGTTATCGCACTCGAAGCACATACCACAACTCATGCAGCGACCGGCTTCTTCAATCGCCTGCTCATCGCTCAGACCTTTCATACGTTCCTGGAAGTGACCCAGTACTTCATCAGAGTTGGGTACATCTTCTCCACGCTTCAGACGTTCGGTATATTCAAAGTGTCCCAGGTACAGTCTGTCGGCCGGAATGATTTCGGCAGCAGAGCGATCTTCATAGTTATGTACCGCATAGTTGGTACTGTCAGTACCACGTTGGTCACCGACTGAAGCATCGAAGCCTTCTGGTTCCAGGCCTGTTTCACGCAGTTTGGCCAGCAGATTAAAGTGGTGCTTGTCCACTTTGGGGCGTTTGCGCAGTTCGTCGTGCTTAAAGTAGTGGTCGATACTTTCAACTGCGATCGAGGCCTGGCCAATGGCGGTAGTCAGCAGGTGAGGGCGAACAATATCACCCGCTACGAAGTGACCTTCTTTACCCGGTACCTGGTAGTGCTGGTCGGCATCCATCAGACCACGCTCGTTACCGAAGTCTTCGATACCGGTCATGTCACCACTCTGGCCAATGGCTGCGACGATCAGGTCAGCCTCGATTTCAAATTCAGAACCGGCAATTTCGGTTTTACCGTCATCTTCCAGTTCAATCACCTTCAATGCTTTGGCGCGTCCGTCATCACCGAGGATGACTTCAACCGGGCTCAGCTGACCGCGAACGCTAACGCCTTCTCGCAGGGCATCATCGATTTCGTGTTTGGCGGCGTTCATTTTTTCAATCGGAGAACGGCTTAGCAGGGTTACGGTCGCACCCTGACGCTTGGCAGAAGAGGCCACGTCGTGGGCTGTGTGACCCAATACGATGTTTTCCGGACGATCATTTTCGTGGATCTCTGTGATATGACCCAGACGGCGGGCAACCGAGGCCACGTCGATCGAGGTATCACCACCACCGATAACCACAACCTTTTCCGACACCAGTTGCAGACGGCCATCGTTAAAGGCTTCGAGGAAGTCAACACCGGTCAGACAGTTGCTGGCCTTGTCGGCGTTTGGAACCGGTATCTGACGACCGGCCTGCGCACCCAGGGCCCAGAGGATGGCGTCGTAATCTTTTTCCAGCTGTTCGACAGTCACGTCAACACCGACCTTGGTTTCCATCTTGAGCTCAACACCCATGTCGATAATACGTTTGATTTCACCATCGAGCACGTCACGCGGCGTACGATAACCGGGGATACCGTAGCGCATCATGCCGCCCAGTTCCTTGTGGTTATCAAAAATAGTGGCGCCGTGACCGACACGACGCAGTTGGTAAGCGGCGGCCAGACCGGCAGGACCTCCACCGATAATAGCGATCTTCTTGCCGGTGTCAGCAGCGGCGCCGAATTTGAAACCGGCATCGAGGGCAGAGTCACCAATGAACTGTTCAACGGCGTTAATGCCGACGAAATCTTCAACCTGGTTACGGTTACAACCATCCTGACAAGGGGCAGGACAAACACGACCCATGATAGACGGGAAGGGGTTGGCGTCGGTTGAACGGCGGAAGGCGTATTCCTGCATGGTCATCTCACCGGCAGGCTTTTCAATACCGCGCACAATATCCAGCCAGCCGCGAATGTCTTCACCAGAAGGACAGCTGCCCTGGCAAGGTGGAGTACGGTGTACATAAGTTGGACACTTATGCGACGTGTCGCCCTTGAAAATCTGGGCGGTCATTGAACGCCATTTGTCATCGCCATCCTCATACTTACGGAAGGTCAATTTTTCAGTTTGCATATCATCACGGGATGTAGCCATGCCAGTTCTCCTGTGCTAAACGATTCAGTTTAATCTTTTTTGGTTAATACAATTGCGTCACTCACCAACTGGTGGACGCTGACAATTTGATCCATGGTAAAGCCGTAGTAGGGTAGTACCTTGGTAAACTGGCTCTTACAAATGGCGCATATGGCCGCCATATGTGTGACACCTTGTTCTTCCACAACACTCTTCAGGGCTTCTGCTCGGGGCATTGCACCCTTGACGCGGAGCTCAATCAGATCGTCTGTTAAGATACCGCCGCCGCCACCACAACAGAAGGTTGCCTCACCTATGGTTTCTGCCGGCATATCATGGAAATTGTTACAACAGGCCTTGATCACCTCACGTGGAATCGTGAACTGCCCACCGGGTTTCTCACCCATACGTGAGGCGCGCGCCACGTTACACGAATCGTGGTAGGTCATGACACGCCAGTCATTGGCAGACTTGTCAAAAGTTAGCTTGTCTTGTTGAATAAGGTCGTGAGTATATTCACAAATGTGCTGGGGTACCGGGTAGTTCGGGTCCAGGAAGTCCCAGGGACCGGCCAGGGTATTCAGGAAGCTATAGGCCACACGCCAGGCATGACCACACTCGCCAAATACAATGCGTTTGACGCCCAGGTCTATTGCGGCGGTACGAATACGTCGAGCCACTTTACGCATATTTTCGTAAGAGCCGATGAACATGCCAAAGTTACCTGCCTCGGAGGCATGGGAACTCATGGTCCAGCTGGCACCGGCTTCATGGAACACCTTGGCATAACCGATCAGGCCATCCACATGGGGTTCTGCGAAGAAGTCGGCAGAAGGGGTGACCAGCAGGATGTCCGCACCTTTGACGTCCAGCGGAAATTTAACGGCGACGCCGGTATCTTCCTCAACTTCTTCTTCCAGACCTTCCAGGGTGTCTACCAGGGCAGGCTGTGGCAGGCCAAGGTTGTTACCGATCTTGTAGACCTTGCCAATGATTTCGTTAGTGTATTTCATGCCAACACCGACCGAGTCCATGATCTCGCGTGCGGCCATGGAGATTTCTGCGGTATCAATGCCGTAAGGGCAATAAACGGAGCAACGGCGACACTGTGAACACTGGTGGAAGTAACTGTACCATTCGTCCAGCACACCTTTATCCATTTCCTGGGCGCCAACCATCCACGGCATACCAAGCTTTGTCCAGAATTTACCGGCAAACGTAAATTTGCCCCGATAGACTTTGCGTAGCAGATCCTGGCGCGCTACCGGCATATTTTTGGGATCCGAAGTGCCGAGGTAGTAGTGACATTTGTCTGTACAGGCACCACATTTCACGCACGAGTCAAGATAGACCTGGAATGAACGATAGCGTTGACGCAGGTCGTCCATTTTGTCATAAACCTTCTCTTCCCAGTTTTCGACTAACTCACCGGGGAACCCTAGCGGCTCCTGGAACTGCTCTTTAGCGATATACGGTTGGCTATGCGCCATGGCCCCTTCTTTAATAGGAGGGACGACCGGAATCTCTTTTAATTCTGGGACTTCAAAATCAGCCACGTTATTATCCTCAGTCTACCGTTATTAGTTCAATCAAGCGTTTGCTTCAGCATCATCTATGGCCTTACCCCAGGCAGAGATATGTCGTTTCTCGCGCGGGTTGTCGACCTGGTTACGTGTCGGGCTAAAGAACACGCCTGGTGCATGCAGCAGTTTGCTGATTGGGAAAATAATCATCAATAATGCAACCAGCGCCAGATGGGTAATCAATAAACCATCTGTTGGCAGGGGCTGCCAGTCTAAATAGATCAAACCAAGCATGAAGGCCTTGAGTTGCACAATGTCGGTGTGGGCAACAAATGACATCAATGTGCCGGTGCCGGCAATGGCAAGAATCAGAATCAGCATCAGATAATCTGAAGGAGCTGAAATATAACGTACACGGTCAACAAATATGCGACGACCAAACAGTCCAAGCAGGCCAATTAACATGGCATAGGCGCCATATTGGCCGAAGGCCTGGACCAGATTGTTATTGATCAACGGCCAAAACACGTAAAACATACTGTCAGGTGAGATGACATAGCGCAGGTGGCGGAAGAAGGCCAGTAACAGGGCAATGTGGAACATCCAGCCGAAGAGCCAGGTCCATTTACTTGCTTTGAACAGACTGGCGAACAATACAACTTCGCGCGCCATGCGCAGAACCACACCTGTCTGTGTAACGGGCGCAGGCGTGGTAGGAATTTTGAGGGGAGCAGGGGTTCGTGAATATTGCATGATCTTGCGCACCAGACCAACTACGAAAATAGCCGTTGCTGCATAGAATAAAAGCGCAAAAAATATCGACAATGCTGTCATGCCACTAACCCTTTTCTATCTAGTTATTCTTTGATCGATAAGTGGAAGAGGGGGGGGAACCCCCTCTGACACATCTGCTTTATACGCAGCCAGTTGGCTTGGGCAGACCGGCGTATTTACAGGCCTGTTTACCAGGACCGTAGGGGAACAGTTCGTACAGGTACTTGCTGTTGCCTTTGTCTGGACCGAGTCTTTTACCAATAGCCTTGGTCAGAACACGTACGGCAGGAGCAATTTGATACTCTTCGTAGTATTCACGCAGGAAGTTGATAACTTCCCAGTGACTTTCATTCAAGTCAACGTCTTCATCCTTGGCCATGGCAGTTGCCACGTCAGGTGTCCATTCATTCAGGTTAGCCAGGTAACCTTCTTCATCGGTCTCAAAGACCTTGCCATTTACTTCAATACCCATGGTATTTTCTCCTAGTGCTAGTTAGATAGAAACGCGAAGGATCAGAGCCAGGCCTGGGCCTTGTCGTTTTCTACAGTCAGGTTAACAAAGCCGCTATAATCAACGACCTTAATACCTTCAATGAGTTTTCCTTCATCCACACCCCGAGCCTGCAGGTCCGGGCCTAATACGTAGAAGGTCAAGTCCTTCATCGCATTCGTAACCATGTCGGATTTACTTGTTCCTTTCATGGCGCCATAAATACCGTCCTCAATCAGCAGGACGGAGCCGCCTTTGGCCGCAAGACGTACACAAGCATCGAGTGAATTGCGATCAAAAGGTGATTTGTTAACGGTATGCAAAATAGACATTTTTAGTACCTCATCCCGTTAGAAGTTAAACAAGACATCGCTTTGCTCAAAGAGCTCGGCAAGTTCCTGTGAACTGACAACATGGATAGAATCTTTTTCAGCCCAGTCGTCATTTTCGTCCTCATACTTCAACGGCATAAGGTCGTCCAGCGTCAGACCACGTGCGTCGAGTGATTCTTTTTCAATATATAGCTTGTTGACATCGTAATCACCCAGCGCCCTGTAGGTGGCCGAGAAGTTTTTGATACCGAGTCCGGTGGTGTCCTGATCTTTACAAAGCTGATAGATACCATCATCAACGAACGCCACGCTAACGTCTTGTTCGAAAGCAGCACCGATCAAGACAACCTCCAGAGATTCCCAGGCATAAATAGTGCCGTAAGGAGCCTTGCGGTTGATGTACATGAATTTTTTAGTTTCTGACATGTGCTTTCCCCGATTAATCGCCAAATACAACCAGACGCTCGCTTTGAATACCGGCTTCAACCAGCTGGCCAAGGCCAGAGATACGAAAACCGGGAGCGATGTTGTTGCCGTCTTTACCCTGGCGTTCCTGTTCACCTTCATCCACGATACCGCGACGCTGGGCAGCCGCGACACAGACAACCAGGTCAAGCTCGTGCTTGGCAGCGAGCTCACTCCAGTTGTTGGTGATATGGATATCGTCCTGCGGAGGTGAAGTGAAACGAGTACCGTTGTTTACACCATCGTGATAGAAGAACACGCGGAAGATCTCATGACCGGCTTCCAGTGCGGCCTTGGTAAAATTCAAGGCCGACACGGTAGCTTCATGGTTATAAGGACCTTCGTTTACTTGAATAGCAAACTTCATTTCAACTTCCTTTATAAAATTAGAAGCGGATATGCGTAGAAGCATTCAGGCTGTTACGCGCACCAGTCCAGTTATCGATGTGGTACTTGGTGAACGGCAGACCGGTCACTTCGAAGAAACGAGGCCAACCGATACGGTCGATCCAGTCATTGATACGTTCCCAATCCTTCGCGCCTTCTTTGTATTCTTTCAGAATGCGCTTAACGATGGCTGTTGCTTCAGGCCAGCGTGGTGGATTGTTCGGTACACCGGCGGCAACCAGCTTCTGGAAGCTTGGTTTGCTACGCGCATTGGAGTGGTTACCACCAACCCAAATCGCCAGTTTACTTTCTTCCGCATCGTTGATCTGCATGGGCGGGCAGGGTGGGAAACACGCGCCACAACAGATACATTTCTTCTCATCCACTTCCAGAGAAGGCTTGCCGTTAACCATCGCAGGACGAATCGCTGCAACCGGGCAACGGGCCACAACAGTCGGACGTTCACAAACGTTGGCAACCAGATCATGATTAATCTTGGGTGGCTTGGTGTGTTGAACGTTAATCGCGATATCACCCTGACCACCACAGTTGATTTGGCAGCAAGAAGTCGTGATATGTACGCGGTTAGGCATGTTGCAGTTTCTGAACTCGTCGATAAGTTCATCCATCATGGATTTCACAACACCAGAGGCGTCAGTACCCGGGATGTCGCAGTGCAACCAGCCCTGTGTGTGTGACATCATGGCAACAGAGTTGGCAGTACCGCCTACAATGAAACCGGCATCTTCCAGCGCCTTAATCAGGGGTTCAACCTGGGCCTGGTCAGTCACCATGTATTCAACGTTGCTACGGATGGTGAAACGGACATAACCATCAGCAAACTTGTCGCCGATTTCAGTCAGCTTGCGCAGCGTGAAAACGTCGAGGATACGCTGGGTACCACATTTAACAGTCCAGACTTCATCTCCACCTTTGGCTACGTGACGTAAAACACCAGGGCGGGGATGTTCATGGAACTTCCACTGACCATAGTTACGACGCATCACTGGATGCATGTACTGGAAGCCATCGGGGCAACCAGATTCGGTAGGATGACGCATTTGAGGTTGTGCCATTTTAATCTCCTAACTTAACTTCTTGTTATTTCGTAAATACCTGGTAATTAACCCGCAGCCTGTTCGGCCTTGCGATTAAACCATTTCTCGGCTTCTTCGTCCCAACCATCCATACGGACGTAAGAACTTTGGCGTGGGCTGCTGACCATGTTGGGATCAACTTCAACACCGACACCTTCCAGGAAGTTAACCAGACCGATACGTTCAATCATTTCACCGGTACGTTCGTGTTCCAGGGCATTTTCAGCGAAGAAGTCGATGATTTCAGACGCCAGCTCAACCAGCTTTTCATAATCTTCGGCGGTATCCAGCTTCATGAATGGAACCACAACGGTACCCATCAAGTCACCAATCTTCAGTGTGCGCTTACCACCGATGAGGATAGTGACACCCTTGTCATCACCAGGAGACAGGGCCTTGGTCATGACGTTCAGACAATGCATGCAACGTACGCAGTTGTGATTGTCAACATCCAGGGTATTGTCATCATTCAGGGTCATGCAGTCAGTCGGACAACGTGAAGTCACGTTGTCGAGTACATAGTCACGACCTTTGGCATCGATGAAGGCTTTTACTTCAGCCTGGTCGATTTTCATTTCATCACGCCATGTGCCAATCACAGAGAAGTCAGAACGTTCAATAGAGTTCTGGCAGTCATTTGGACAACCGGAAACCTTGAATTTGAACTTGTAAGGCAGGGCAGGACGATGCACGTCATCGGTAAAGGTGTTGACCAGGTGACGCTGGATGCCATGTTCGTTGGCACAAGACTGCTCGCAACGGGCCGCACCGACACAAGACATGGCGGTACGGACGCAAGGACCGGCACCACCCAGATCCCAACCATATTCGTTGATTTCATCAAAGAAGTGCTGGGTGTTGTCTGTGGTTGTACCGATGAACATGATGTTACCGGTCTGACCGTGGAAGGTCACCATGCCTGAACCCCATTTTTCCCAGCTATCCGCCAGTTGGTTCAGCATGTCAGTGGTGTAGTAGTTACCCGGTGCCGGTTGGACACGCAGGGTGTGGAATTCTTTTGATTCAGGGAAAGCATTACCGACTTCAGAGAAACGGGGAATAATACCACCGCCATATCCAAATACGGAAACCGTACCACCTTTCCAGTAACCTTTACGGGTTTCATATGAGTGTTCAAGCTGACCCAGCAGTGAATTGATAGTTTCATTGATGCGGCTATCAGGGTGTTCATCGCGCATGCGCTTGAAACCTGAAACAAAGCTCGGCCAGGGACCATCTTCCAGCACGTCGAGCATCGGGGTGGGATGAATTTTGGATTTATCCATGGTGTTCTCCTTTGAGAATGTAACCAGTTCTTGTCGGTTAATGACTTGTAATTTAAATTCCGACCCACAGTCAAACTATGGGTTGATAAAACCATGCTTATAGCTGCGGTGAAGTCTAGGGGGACAAAGGGCCGAGGAGAACCACACCAATGGGGTGAATTGGCTATCCTCTGATACCCATAATGGGGTATACACACTGCCGCTTGTGCTTGTTCCAGACTCAAACGCACGGTCATTTTTCCGGTAGAAATTACAGATTCTACCTTTTTAAACAATAAGTTAGCTATGCAGACCTGCTGTTCAAGCGCGGCATTATATAACCCTTTTTCACCGGCGTGAACAGAAAAGTGATTTTAAATGACGCATATCAAGAACAGCCTGTATTAGAATATCTACTATGCACGCCGTTTTAGAGTCGTAGAGTATTTAATATGCATGTAAACACAGCCGTATCCCATCCCAATACAGGCCAAAGCCCCTTTCTAATTCATAATGAATCGGCCTATCAACGCTGGCGTGAACAGAAGCTGCGGGACTATCCGCAAACCGGTGAAGCACTCCTGGTTGAGATAGACGATGCCGCCTCTTTGAGCGAGGAAGAGTACCTGGCCTTATTGCAACGTTGCTACAAGACCAATATGGCTATATATAGGGTTAAGCGGGGTGACTATGCGTCGAAGCAGGCCATTCGCGCCCTGGGTCGGCGTTTCGGCCTGGAGCGGCTGGATAATAACCTCTGCGCCGATGAGGATGCCATTACCTCCTTGCAGATCATGTCAGAGGGGCGGCACACCGGTTATATCCCCTATACCAACCGACCCATCAGTTGGCATAGCGATGGTTACTACAACAAACCCGAGGAACAGATCCGCGGCATGATCCTGCACTGTGTACGTAATGCCGCCAAAGGTGGAGAAAATCTGCTGCTTGACCATGAAATCGCCTATTTGCACTTGAGAGATTGCAATCCTGACTATATAACTGCGTTAATGCATCCTCAGGCCATGACCATCCCGCCCAATATGGAAGGTGGAAAAGAGATTCGTGGTGAGCAATCTGGGCCGGTATTTTCCATCGACCCAAACGGCAATCTGCACATGCGCTATACCGCGCGCAAAAGGAATATTGGCTGGCGTGAAGACAGTTTGACACTGGAGGCGGTGGCCTGCCTGACTGCGTTTTTGGCAAGTGATAGCCCCTATATCTTCCGGCACGCGTTGCAACCGGGAGAGGGTTATCTGGGTAATAATGTCTTGCATAATCGTATGGCGTTTGAAGATGATGACGATCAACACCGCTTACTCTTTCGGGCGCGTTATTTTGATCGTATTGCCAATACCGATGTGCAATTGACAGCTTAAAATACAGGAACAAATTAATGTTATGGTTAAGTGAGTTACTGATGGAAGGACATGATCTGGAGAGTTTTGCTGAACTCGAAAAACGTGTCGTGGAAAAGGCCAAGGGCGGCGAGATGTTCTTTCGCATGGACGTTAAACCCCCTTTCAGCGATACCCCGGAAAACTGGGAAGAAAAACTCGAAACCGTCTTTACCTCGGCCGGACGATAAGGAAGCAGATATGTTCTGGACAGAAGAAAAGACAAAACAGGAATTCAAAATCCCGGACGACGTGGTCGATCTGGTTTTCAAGCTCGATTGCAAAATGCTGCCCCTGGAGCATGCCCATGCCTTGTCCCAGGCCATCCAGTCGGTGTTGGACTGGATAGAAACCGAAGAGCTGGCCGGGATTCACCAGATCCACGTGGCTGAATCGGGCAATGGCTGGATGCGGCCGGAAGACCCGACTAACGAGGTATTACACCTGTCACACCGGACCCGTATGAGTTTACGAGTCCCCAAGCAACGCATTGAGGAAGCAAAACAGTTAACGGGACAGACCCTGGATATCGATGGCTACAGTCTAACCATCGGCGAAGCCAGCATCAAATCCCTGAGTGAGCTGTCGCCCCTGTTTTCCCGCTACGTGATCTGTGATGTTGAACTGAGTGAGGAGCAATTCCTGACTTCTGTTGCCGAGCAATTGCAGGCCATGGATATCCCTGTGAACAAGATGATGGCCGGTATGCAGCATGTCATCAAAACGCCTGATAAGGATATTTTTACCCGTAGCGTGATGGTCGCCGATCTCGACAAGGAACATTCCGTTCGCTTGCAGCAGCGTGGTATTGGCCCGGGGCGGCACCTCGGCTGCGGGATATTTCTGCCTCAGAAGGGCATTAGGCCGGTCAAAGACACTTCCTGATTGATACTAATCAAGCAAGGGTAAATCAACCACCAATATATCCCGTTTGGGTATGTTTTTCCTTCGCCTGATCTGGTTTAATACGCGCGTTTTTAAAATCTGTACGATGTCGTGCGCGTATAAGAGAGGGAAAAATTATGTCAATTGAAGTAAACGGTAAGAGTATCGAAACAACTGCAACCGGTTTTCTGGTCAATCTAGAAGACTGGAACGAAGAAATTGCCAATGTCATTGCTGCCGAAGAAGGTATTGAGTTGACTGAGCGCCACTGGGATTTTATCAAATACCTGCGTGACGAATACATTAACAATAATGCCAATCAACCCAACAATCGTGCCATTCTGAAAGATATGGGCAAGTTGTGGGGTGAAAAGATCGATTCCAAGACCATGTACGACCTGTTCCCAGGTAACCCCAGCAAACAGGGTGGGCGTATTGCCGGCTTGCCGGAAAGTATGCGTAAAGGCGGTTACTAGTACTTCTTCAATGTGATATTGCCGGATTCAGCGTTCCTGTGGTGTTTCGCGGCAAGACGCAGTGTGCAGGCAATGGCCTGGTCCTTGTCAAACACTGCAACGCAGCTGCGGGACACCACAGGAGCGCCCAAAGGGTTGGTCTGTCAGCGTCCATGGCTGTGTTGCGCCTTCTTGTAAAGGACCGTGCCATTTACTGCGAGGCGCGCCTTGCCCTGAACGCTGACAGACCAACTGAATCCGGTAATATCACATTGAAGGAGTACTAGCCAAAATGGATATAGGGGAGTTTGAGTCTGTGTGCTATATTTCGCCCACTGAATTCGAAATCTCTCTTTGAGATCAATAAAATCAAGTACTTATAGAGGTCCTTGTCATGAGTGATAAACAAAAACTGATCCAGGAAATGCTGGAAATGCAGAAACAATTCGTCGAATATGAACACAAAAATGGTGTCGATGCGGTTGATTATTTCACCGATAATGCCGGTGCCAAGCACCCGCTGAATCAGTTCCGTCAGAAGTACGCTGAACTGGCCACCAAGGTTATCGACCTGGCCCATGCTGAAAAGGGTTCACAGCGTAATATGTAATTCTGTGATTACATGCTAAATCAAAAAAGCCCGCTTATGCGGGCTTTTTTATTGTATTAGAAATTCTCAACACCAACTAGCAATTTTTGTAATGGGAATTATCTCAAGTATTGAATAACTTAATGTGCATGACTCTTAAGTTTTAGAAGACCTACGACACGGAGCAGATACAGCATCTATGCTAATTAGACCGGGACGTTCAAGGCCCATATGCCTCAGGCCAAATACTTTAACCAAAAGAAGGGCCAGCTCAAACCTCCTTTCTGTTAAGGAAGAGAAACCTCGCAATAAAATTACACTCTGGATGTGTGCCCGTATTGAGCATGTATTACAAGTCATGATACGGCAATTCGTTTTCAGTAAGATCTAATGCAAAGGATTATGTAAAAACACCGATTGCCCATTTAATCGGTATAAAAATTGAGTGTATTCCTTTGGCATATTTTTCATAAAACTAAATTTTGTTAGATAGTGTGCCGCAAACAGATTGCTGCGTTGAGGCTAATTGTAATAAGCTATAAAAACGATAAGAACACTATAATACTGGCAATGATATAAAGTATATTTGTACACCTGAATAAAAATCAGCATGGCTTTTTATAAAGCAAAGGAGGGACACTTTGTATCAAAAACTAACAAAAGCTTTTAAAGCCTTAAACACGGTAAGAAGAAAAAGAGGGCTTGGGTATACTTTTAAGTTACTTAATTATTTTGCAATCGTGAGAAAATTAAATCCTTTTGCTAAAGAAATTTCCAGTATGCAAAAGGAACTGTTCTTTCAGGAAAAGCAGATAATTGGTATGGGTGATTTCTCTGGCCGCATGAAACTCCTAATGCAACGTGAGACGCAAAAAAGGATGTTTCCTGAAGATCTTCTGCCGTTTTTTTTAGAAAGAGTCGAGGAGGCGAAACCAAAAAAATTAACTGTACTTGATGTCGGTTCTGGATTAATTTCGTTCCTGTCCTATGGGCAGAATGCGGGGCTCTTTGATTTAATAGCAGCTGATGTACTTTCTGAGGAATACAAGAGCATGCTGGAAATATATGGATATGACGAGGTATTGGGAGGTACACGATTAATACAATCCCCTGCTGAACAACTTGATAAACATATGAATCCCAACTCTTGTGATATTGTGCATTGTAGCAATGCGCTTGATCATACAAATTCTCCGAGACATAGTTTAGAAAATATGGTTAAGGTGGTACGCCCCCAGGGGCATATAATTATAACCGCGCGATCACACGAAGGTACGCATGAGGGTTGGGAAGAGATTCACCAACATGATTTATATCTCAAGGACAATATACTCTGGCGTTCAGGAAAAGATGGTGTGGCTACTTCCCTCTTGGAGGGGCTACCATTATCGGTTGTATATGCAAATGATCCTGAAGGTTTTCACGACCGTTTAGTTATTATTCTTCGCCATGAAGAAAATATCACAGGCTTAATTGATGAGCGCATGAGTGAAGCTTTTTGCTGATTATTTAGGGACTTTCTGATTAATGCCAATATACTTGTGATAATGCCTCGCACCGAGACATAAAGGAAAAAAGACACGTAAGACCAGCTTTATCCCCAAATGGTTTTTCGGTTTTACTAAGATTTATTACAAAGGGGTGTATAAAAACGCTGAACATCTGTTTGCATGTTATTCATTAGTCAATTTGGTTCTGATGAAAAAACGGTTATTACAGGTGTAGTGGGCCTGTTGTAGGCCAAATAGAAATAACTCATAGCGCAATATCGGATGAATTTGTTTACCTACTTTAATCAATATAAAGGCTAAGGTGCTCCTCTGGTGTATTTTTCATAAAAAAACAGGGGCTATTCAAAGGTTCCGTCATAAATATCGGCAAGACTTAGCTTATTGTAATATAGCTTTACTCGGTTACACATCAATCAACATCGGAATACGATACATTGCAACGTATATTTATAAATCAAAGAGATTTATATCTCGGCCCACATGCGCATCAGGTTAGCATAACAGATATCCAGCTTTTGGGTTTCATCCATATCACTGTGATCGCGCAATAGCTTTTCGCGTACGCTGTTCATTTCATAGAGCAACTCACGTTTAGCCGGGTCACGTATCATGCTTTGTAGCCAGGTGACGGCCACCAGGCGTTCACCTTTAGTGACTTCGGCAACATGATGCAGGCTGGCCGAAGGGTACATCACGGCATCACCGGCCGGGAGTTTGACCTGTCGATCACCAAAGGCGGTACGAATAGTCAGTTCGCCGCCTGCATAGTCATCAGGTTCGTTTAAAAACACGGTAATGGACACGTCGGAGCGATAGCGCTGTCCTGGCGGGCCCATCACCGGGTCATCCACGTGGTCGCCGTACTGTTTACCGGCTGTATAACGGGCGTAGAAGGGCACAGCAATGCGGGTTGGCAGGGCGCCACTTTGGTACAGGGGATGTTGGACCAGACTGCCCATGACGATGTTATTCAGTTGATTGATTTCAGCCGCATCGGCAGCCAGCTCTTCATTGTTTTTGACACGCTTGGCCGCCATGCCGGCAGACAGCTTGCCATCGATAAAGCTAGCACTGGATAACAATGCCCGGACTGTGTCTAATTGGGCCGGGTTTAAAACACCCGGAATCTGTAACATCATGGCTTACTCTCCTGCTGAGATGCGATACAATAGGCGGTTAGTATCTACATATTTGTACAGAATTTAAAGGATAGTTTAATGGTTTTAAATGTGGTCGTGGGCGAACAGCCAATCCAGATCGATGTACCCGAATTTCTTCTATCTGATGCAATCGAGTTGTTTACCAAAATGGACAAGGATATGGACCAGGGTTGGCAAATGAGTCGGGTCTGGTTTGATAAACTGAGTGATACCCAACGTTGTCAGGTCGCGGCTGATAAACTTTTAACGGCGCTGGAAAATGAAAATGAAAATATGAAGCTCATGATGGCCGGTTACATTCTTTATAAAATGCCCAATGTGAAAAATATTTATATCGACATCGAAGGAGATATGACGGCCACGGAACTGGAAATCTGATTAGTCGGTAACACACAGGGATTAAATCTGGAAAGCAATTTGTTCCTGGTAGGGTCCTTCGGTGCATCGGCGGTTTTATTATATGGCATCCCCCTGAGTCCCTTTGCCCTGCCCCGCAATTTGCTTGTCAGTCAATAGTCGGCGTCAGTTTTTATTGTTTATTACCGGATCAACCGGTGTTTCCTGCAACCCTGGCCGTCGGCAATCGCGATTGGTCAGATGATCCTCATTTGCAATTTACCTTTTATTAAATTTGATGACCGGCAATAGTGAGTTAAGGTTTTTTGGCAACAACCAGAAATTGCTTGCCAAATAGAGGCCAGACGAAGGGCATTTTCAGATAGAGTTGCACAGTAAACAGGGGTGGGTTTTTCTCATTTGACATGGAGTAGGGCAGGAAACGGGGTATGCATTCCTGAACTTTAAAGCCTGCCAGTTGTAGCATCTCTGCAGTTGAAGCCTCTGTAAGGGGGATATAATGATCCCAGAAATGCCAATACGCGCCGTTTACGTACTTTATATTCGGGCCAAGACAGATAATACGGCCACCTTTCTTCAGGCAGCGAAATGCTTCAGCGATGGTGTAATCGACACTTCCCTTGTCTGGCAGGTGTTCCAGGAAATTACTGGTAAATACAATATCAAGGCTGTCTGACTCCACTTGCCATTGAGTAGCACAATCCTGATGTATCAATGTGATATCTTTGACGAGATGTTGCTTTGTGTCCGAGTTAAGATCCATGGCAAATCTTTTTTTTGCCTTCACATTATTAATAAATTCACCCCAGCCAGCGCCTAAATCAAGCACCGTTGAATCTTCGGGAATATATTTGGCGAAAAATTGAGAGCAGAGGATTTTCCAGACACCGTTCCGGTATTGTTCCATCTTTTCAAAACGTAAACGATATTCGTTGCTAAGTAGTTCGGATTTTTCGACCATGATTGACCTTTAGAATAAATGATACAGAAAATCAGTATGTTATATGTAACATAATACCGAGCGGGAATCTATAGTGATGATGTTCAGGAAACGGGACTGTGTACGTTCAAGCAATTTAAAATATTTTCTTCATTTATCGGATAGGTTAGCACATGACTGACATAGAGTTGCATCTCAAGTTTGTTTAAATGATGCAATTCTTCCTTGTCGATGAAAATAAACAGTTGTGGATTGAGTTGTTGGTTTTGTAAGGCGGCAAACAGGGATTCAAGATTGCTGATGCGGGCGCTGTACATCGGGCTGTAGATAAATTCGGCCGTGATGGTATCGGGCTTGTGTTGTTTGATCATGGCAAGCGCCTTGCGCATGGAGGGTGCAGTGATGACTTTGTAACCGAGCGATTCATATAAAGGGGTAAAGTCAGGGTAGCCGCCTTGTTCGACAATGGCGAGCAGCGATTTTTGTTGATCGCTCATGTGTCTTTATTGATATATTTATGCATTTTGTAATGGTGGACACTATCAAACAGGGTATGGCCTGGCGCCAGGGTGACATAGCCATAGCGTTTGTAAAATCCGGCGATATTGGCGCGGGCGTCAAACACGATTTCCTCTGCGCCCCATTCAATGGCCTTTGCTTCCAGGGCCAGCAATAACATTTTACCGATCCCCTTACGTTGTTCGCGTGTCTCGATGGCCATGAAGCGAATCTGGGCCTGTTGTGGGGTATTAAGGTGCAGGCGGCCCACACCGATGACCTGTTCATTGGCATCAACTACCATCAAATGGTAGCTGTCTTCTTCCATAATATCTTTTTCACTTCCCCTCGGTTGTTTCCACGGCGCACGCAGGATACGCCAGCGCAGGTCATAATATTGTTCAAATTGTTCAGGGGTGGTTGGCTCGACGAGTGGCAGGGCCGGGGTGTTTTTATACTGGGCAGCGCGTTCAGGTTCCATATATTTATGTAAGCGGCAGATTGTAAAAAAACTTAAGAAGCCTCTGAATAAGCCCCTGAAGCGGTACTGGCTGCGTTGAAAAGAAACTCAAAATGCTCATTTACTCCTTGTAAACTCCGCTTTTTCATTTCTTTTCGCCTTGCCATTATCCGCTTGATGAACTTATTCAGAGGTTTCTTACAGGACTTCCTGACTAATAGTGATTTTCACATTCTGAGCCTTTCCTGTGTTAATGGGTGTTGAACGACCTTGCAGATCACCGCTTTGGGACATGGCAGTTCCGCTCTTGGAGACCCTGGCGCCAATGTAGATTTTCGGGAAGCTGGACATAGTCATATTGGGCATCATGGCCATGGCGTCATTCAGACTAACCGTTAAAGGCAGATCCTTGACCTGCTTTTTGACAATCGCCAGGGGCATGGGTGGACCTTGCACCGCGCGGGCGAAAATGAACACAGTATCATCCGGGGAGGCCTTGGCCTTGAGTTTATCCGATAAATTGACCGAGACCTTGACCTCGGTCTTGCCATTGGCGGGTGTCGGTACGTTCTGTGCGACAGGGGGCGGCGCCTTGTCACCCAGTCGAGTGCGAGCCTCGGCAATCTGTTTCTGCAGGACTTTGGCGCCCTCGTTGGATTTATCCGGATGCATGTTAAGCAGGGTTTCCCAGTGACGGATGGCGTTGTTATATTTACCGGCCTGGAAGGCGGCGCTACCCGCCAGCCAGAGAGACTTGGGGTGATTGGGTTGTTTGGCCAGGGCGCGACCGATGGTTTGCTCGGCCTTACCCTGCAGGTTGCCATTATTACTCATGGCCAATGATTCGGCATAATCGGCCAGGATATCGACATCCTTTTCATCTGACAGTTTACTGGCCTGGGCGTAGGAATTGGCGGCTTCGTTATAGCGGCCCATGATGAAATAGGAACGGCCCAGTAGTGCCCAGCCCTTGGGATCTGCCGGGTTCTGTTGCAGCCTGGCTTGCAGTTTGACGACCATTTGATCGATAGAGGGCAGGTTGGCCTTTGCCTCGGCCGTTTCAGCAGGATCATATTCGACCAGCTGTTTCCATTGCTTGGGGGATAACTCGGCGTAGAGCAACAGGGCCGAGAGGGGAATGATCACCGCGACGATGGCGGCAACCATGATCTGTGTTTTGGGCTGGAGGGAGACAAGAGGGCTTTTGGCAGACGTGTTGTCGACATCCTGTAGCAGGCCTTGCTCCAGTTCCTGGCGGGTCTGTTTCAGTTGTTCCTCACTGAGGTTTTCTGCATTGTTATCCAGTTCAGTCAGTTTTTGACGATAGATGGC